>ERZ1673695.488-NODE-488-length-61090-cov-21.719702_pt1 | contig 61090 bp, 56 predicted proteins | sample MGYA00580225_ERZ1673695 | MGnify/ENA primary metagenome ERZ1673695 (study PRJEB41218, sample SAMN15661739) | gut metagenome | host: Homo sapiens | place: Canada: London | collected 2015-08-20/2019-03-30 | study: EMG produced TPA metagenomics assembly of... | reverse complement strand
ACGGGGCTTCCTCTAAATTGCTTTTCTGTGTCTACTTTTGCTTGACAAGTGCACCGGTGATGCCGGGCGCGGCGGCTTTTCATTTGCGTTTATTCCTTTGCGGCGCTGGCCAGATGGCTCTCCAGCCGGTGGATGAGCATCTCCACCGCCACCGCGTTCTTGCCGCCCTCGGGGATGATGAGGTCGGCCCGGCGCTTGCTGGGCTCCACGAACTGCTCGTGCATGGGCTTCACGGTGGTCAGGTACTGGGTGACCACACTGTCCAGCGTGCGGCCCCGCTTTTTCACGTCCCGCACGATGCGGCGCAGAATGCGCACGTCGGCGTCGGTGTCCACAAACACCTTGATGTCCATCAGGTCGCACAGCTCCGGGCTGGCGAAGATGAGGATGCCCTCCACCAAAATCACCGGCGCGGGGTGGATCTGGATGAAATCGTCCGAGCGGTTGTGCTGGGAGAAATCGTACACCGGGCACAGCACCGTCTCGCCCGCCTTCAGCGCTTTGATGTGTTCCACCATCAACTCGGTCTCGAAGGCGTTGGGGTGGTCGTAGTTGGTCAGGCAGCGCTGCTCGTAGGTCAGCTCGTCCTGACGCTTGTAGTAGTTGTCGTGACTGATGACGCTGATCTGATCGCCAAAGCGCTCCTTCAGCCGTTTGGTCAGCGTGGTCTTTCCGCTGCCGGTGCCGCCGGCAATGCCCAGTACCATCGTGTTCATAACCACAGTCTCCTTCTCTCTATGTGTCCGCCGGCCCGCTGCCGGTGGGAAAAGACGGGCAAAAGCCCCCTCGGGGCCGCTCAATCTGCGGGCAGATTGGGCCGGTCCTGGTCGCCGTCGGCCTTGAACAGCACGAAACGGTCGGGGTCGCTGGTGAAATAGTAGTATTCCGTGTTCTCAAACAGGGGCGGCTGCAGATAGTTGGGCAGGATGTTTGCATCGCCCTCTCTGCGCTCGCAAAAGCCCGCCGCCGCCATCACCGCCGGGTCCACCCCGGCGCAGTAGCACTCGGCGTACTCCGCGCAGCTGGCCTTCAAAAGGCGGTCGATGGCCGCCCCCAGCCGGGGCAGCAGGGAAGTGTCGCCCACGAAATCGGCGATGCGCAGCGCCTTGCCCTGGCCGCTGTCCACCACACGGCAGACAAGATAGGCCAGCAGACGGCCCTGCTCCTTCGCGGCGTACACCTGATAGGTCAGGTGGGGGAAGGCGAAATACCGCCGCTGCATGTACCACACGTCCTTGCGGGGAGTGTGGGGGCTGTCTGGCATGCCCAGCGCCGCCAGCGCCCCGGGGCCTTCCACCGGCTCCAGCGAAAGGTCGCCCCCGGCGGGCAGAACGGTGGGGTCCGCCACCCGGGCCAGCCGGTATTCCGGGAGCCCCGCCAGCCGGTAGAAGTGGCCCACCCGGTCGGCGTGCCAGCCGAGAAAGCGGTAGAAGGCCATGGTCTTGGGGCGGATGTTGTTGCAGGCCACCACCTGCGCGCCGGTGAGCCGGGGCAGGGCGGCCATCAACTCCAGACCCACCCCGTTGTGGCCCTTGGCCGCCACCCACACCGACACCCAGACGTCGGCGTCGGGGGCGTCCGAAGCCCGGATGTAGCCGGCGGCGGCCACAAGAACGCCCTTCTCTTCGGCCAGGGCGAACTGCAGTGCATTGCCGCTTTTGTAATAAAAATCAAAATATTCCTCTCTGTTGATAAGAGGGAGCCGCCAGTCGAAGTTGGCGTTGACAAAATCCACCACTCGCTTGGCCTCGTCCGGGGCCGCGAGGCGCAGCACCGGGGCGCTCACAGGGCGCTGCCCCCGGTGATGGGCAGGGTGACGCCGGTGATGAAGCCGGCCTCATCGCTCAGAAGGAACGCCATGGCGGGCACCACGTCCGCGGGGGTGGCGTTGCGGCCCATGGGGTTGGCCTCCGCGCTGGCCTGCACGATCAGGTCGCTGGTGTCGGCCAGGAACTTGGTCTCCATCATGCTGGGGGCCACGCAGTTCACCGTCACGCCATAGGGGGCGTAGTCCGCCGCGAGGCTCTTGGCAAGGCCGCCCAGGGCGCTCTTGACCATGATGTAGGCGGCGGTGTTCTTGGGGGGCAGGCCCAGCAGGTAGCTGGTGAGCATGAAAAGCACCCGGCCCTTCTTCGCCTTGGCCATGGCGGGTACAAAGGCCTTGCACAGCGCCACCGCGCTGCGCAGCTGCACGCTCATGTCCTTTTCAAAGCGCTCCTCGTCGAACTTCTTGAACTTGGTGTTCACCACCCGCAAAGCGGGCAGATGCACGAAGTGGGTGGGGGCGGGGCAGTTGGCCTGCACGTCGGCGATGAAGGTCTCCAGCGCCTTTTCGTTGGTCAGGTCCACGTCGTAGGTGCGGATGGAGCCGGGGTGCTCCTTGCACAGCTCGGCAAGGCCCCCCAGGTCGCCCGCGCCCTGGGCGATGAACACATCCCCCGGCTGCCACAGGCGGCGGATGAGCGCGCAGCCCACGTCGCTGGACGCGCCGGTGATGAGATAAACGTTGCTCATATGTCCTCCTTATTTCGCCACGCCGGCCTTGATGAGCCCGCGGGTGACCTTCTGGCCGTTCTGGTTCTCGATGACCGCCTTGACGGTGATCTCGCCGAAGGTGTCGTTCACTTCGGTCACCTTGCCGGTGACGGTGAGGGTGTCGCCGATGAAGACGGGTTTGGCGAACCTGGCCTCCACGCTGTGGAGCAGGCAGTGCTCGCCGGGCAGGTAGACCCCCGCCAGGGTGGAGAAAAAGCTGGCGCCCAGCATGCCGTAGACCACCCGCCCGGGATAGCCCCGGCCGGCGGCGTAGTCCGCGTCCATGTGGATGGGGCTGTTATCGCCCGAAACGGCGTAAAAGGCGTCCATCATGGCCTCGGTCACGGTGACGGTGAAGCTCTCGGTCATGCCGGGTTGGATGTCGGCCAGAGTGTAGCTGTTCATGGGTGCAAAACTCCTTTTTCTTCAAAAAAGGCCGGGCAGGTGCCCGGCCTTTTGGCTGCATAAGATCAGGCGGTGAGCCGCTCGATCAGGTCCAGCAGATCGCCCACGTTCTCCAGCCCGCGCACGTCCTCCAGCTTGAACTTGAGGCCGAATTTCTTCTCCATGGCGGTGAGCAGGTTGATCTGCTCCAGGCTGTCCCAGTCCTCGATGTCGTCGGCGCAGGTCTCGCGGGTGATGACCAGTTCCTCGTCGTCGAAGTTGTCGCGGAAAATCTCCTGCACGGCATCAAAAATGCTCTGCTTATCCATTGTTTGAACGCTCCTTTTCGGGTCAGACCCGTTTGATCTCCATCACGCCGCACTGGGGCTGGTAGCCCTCGAAGCCGGTGAACTCGAAGGTGCAGTTGCCGGCCTCGTCCTCGGCGGTTTTTACAAAGCCGATTGTAGCATAAAAATCCTTCACAAGCAAGTTTTTGGCGGTGGGGTAGTAGTGGCCCACGATGGTCTTGACCCCCGCTTCGGCGGCGCGGCGCACCAGTTCGTCGAACATGGCGTGCTCCAGCCTCCGCTTGAAGGTGCGGCAGCTCATGATCCACAGGTCCATCTCCAGCACGTCGCCCTGCTTGTGGCCGATCATGGCGGTGACAAGGCCGTTGTCGCCGAACTTGTCCACCAGGCGGCCGTACTGGGTGATGTACTCGTCGTTGCCCAGCAGGCTCTCCACCTCGGCGGCGGTGTAGCGGCGGGTGGTCAGGTTGAACTGGTTGGTCTTGTTGATGAGCTGGGTGATGCGCTCGGCGTGGGGCGCGTCGAAGGCCCCGATCTCGCACACCATGTCAAGGCTCTTGAGGTAGTCGTCGTAGTTGCCGAAGCTCTGTTCCAGCTGAGCGCGCTGGGCGTTCTGCTTGTACATCTCGGCGCGCTTTTTGTCGTCCGCCGAGAGGGTGGTCACCTCAAAGTAGCCCGCCCGGTCGATGGCGGCGATGTACTCCTCGGGGCAGGAAAGCTCTGGCACCGTGACCATGGGCAGCTCCCGGCGCACGATCTCCCGCTCGGCGGGGTTGTCGTCCACAAAGACGAAGCTCTCGGGCAGGATGTTGATCTCCTTGGCCATGGCGGCGATGTTCAGGTGCTTGGGGTCCCAGTTGGCCTTGAAACAGAGGAAGTCGTCCGCTTTCAGAACGCTGTCCGCCCGCTCGAAGCCGGTGCGGGCGATGGACTCCTCGTTCTTGCTGCACACGTTCAGCAGGATGCCCAGCTTGCCCAGGGCTTTCAGGTAGCCCTGGAACTCGGCGTAGGCCATGCCGGCGGGGGTCTCGCTGCCCATCACGATGCCCTCGGCGCCGTCGTCGCCGATGATGCCGCCCCAGAGGGTGTTGTCCAGGTCCAGCGCCAGGGCCTTCTTGTTCTTGCCCAAGAGGCTTTTGATGATGTTGGCCACGCTCTGGCACAGATAGGGCAGGCACTCCAGGCTCACCGCGTACTTGTAGGCGTACCAGGCGGTGGGGTCGCTGAAGCGGTCCATGCCGTAAAGCGCCTGCAGGTAGGCCAGGTCGTTGATGTAAAGGTTCGGGGTGGCCTCGGCCAGGGCGGCCAGCTTCTCGTTCAGCTTGCGCACAAAGCGCACCCGGCCGTGGACGTCCACGCCCTCCCGGTTGCCCATCACCCGGTAGAGGGGCAGATCGAAGTTGTTGAGCACCACCGGGCAGCCGAAGCCCAGCGCCGCCTTGGCCGCCTGCTCAAAGCGGGCGAACTCCGCGTTCAGCTTCTCCTCGCAGGCCGCGGCGTCGTCCTCGGCCTCGGGCCAGAGCTTGATGTTGCGCTGGCTGGTGTGGATGAAGATGAAGTCGGGCGCGAAGGCTTTCAGCGCCCCGTCGTCAAACACCAGATTCTCGAAGAACAGGGAATAGCCGCCCTCGTAGAATTCCGGCTGGATGCCGTTGGCCAGCAAGAACAGCTCCAGGATGTTCTTGATCTCGCCGATGGTGCTGCCGCTCATCAGGGCCACTTTTTTGGGGATGAGGCCCGGCTTTTGCAAAAGTTCGCGCTTGATGCGCCGCTTCTGCTGCAAGACCAGGGCGGGGTCGAAATCACTGCGTAAAAGGTCCACGGTGACGCCTCCGTTTGTTTACAAATTTTTACAAAATCATTGTACCATAGCCCCCGTACAAAAGCAACCGAGAAAGGGGCGCGCATCCCCCCGAAAAGGGCGGCGGGGCCGCAGCCCCGCCGTCAGGCGCCGAAGTCCTCCAGAAGCCGGTCCAGCCGCTCTTCGCTCTCCACCGGGATGCCCTTTTGCAGGGCGGCCACGTCGCTCTCGGGCAGCAGGTGGGTGTAGACGTCGTAGACCCGCAGCGGCTCGCCGCCCTCCGCGGCGAACACCGCCAGCCTGCCGCCGTGGTCCTTCAAAATGTAAGGCGCGGCCGCGGCGCTCTCCGGGCCGGTGCGGGCGGGCCGGACCATCCAGAAAAGGCTCAGCCCCAGGCTCAAAGCGCACACCGCCGCCAGCAGCGCCACCCAGACTTTGGTCATTGGCAAGACCCCCTTTCACGGCCAGTATTGACCCGGTGCGGCGGGTTCATACAATTTTCAATGGGATTTCACTGTACTTGGCGGGGTGGGTTGTGGTATAATACTAACATGGCGGTCCGCGGCCGTCTGTTTTCGTTTGCGCGAAAACACGGACGGCGGGCGGTTTTCGCCACAGTACATCCAACGAATTTTCCGCAAAGGAGGCGGTCCTCATAGACTCCAACGAGCATCGCAGCATCCGGCGGCCCGACGGCTCCGGCACCTCCGGCGCCCACAGCGCCGGCTCCGCCAGTTCCAGCCAGGGCCGGAAACTCAACCGCACCGGCGCGGCCCACACCGGCAGCGCGTCCCACGCGTCCGGCAGTGCCCACGCCCCGTCTCACTCCGGCGAGTCCCACGCCGGCGCCGCCCGCAGCGGCGCGGCTTCCGGCGCGCGGAGCAGCGCGCCCCGCGGCACTTCCCGCACCGGCAGCGCCAAGAACGGGCCTTCCCGCATCTCCTCTTCGCCCCGGCGCTCTTCGCGCCCGGCGGGCCAGGAGCCGGGGGAGGGCGGCGGTTCCCACGCCCCCCGCGGCAAGAAGCAGTCCAAGGGCATGCGCATCTTCAAGGGCTTCATGAAGTTCGTGGCCGCCTGCATCTGCCTGGGCGTGATGGTGGGCAGCGTGCTGGCCGTTCTGCTGAGCCTCTACGCCGTGGAGATCACCGCCAACGACGCCGAGCTGCTGGACCTGACCAACCTGGAGCTGGCCCAGACCAGCCAGCTGCTGGCCAAGGACCACGACGCCGGCGAGTGGGTGGTCACCGAGGAATGGCACGACAGCAACGACCGCGAGTGGGTCGACCTGCAGGAGATCGAGTCCAACCCCTATCTCAAGTGGGCCTTCATCTGCGTGGAGGACAAGGACTTCTATGAGCACAGCGGCGTGAACTTCAAGCGCACCTTTGCCGCCGGCGTCAACTACATCGCCACCAAGCTGGGCTTCCCCATCTACGACAGCATGCAGGGCGCTTCCACCCTGGACCAGCAGCTCATCAAGAACATCCTGGGCGACGACGACGTCTCGGTGGACCGCAAACTGCGCGAGATCTTCCGCGCCCTGGGCCTGGACAAGCGCTATGACAAGGACACCATCCTGGAGGCCTACCTGAACACGGTGAGCCTGTCCGGCTCCATCGCCGGCGTCAAGGCGGGCGCGTCCAACTACTTCGGCATCGACGACCTGGCCGAGCTGTCCCCGGCGCAGTGCGCCAGCATCGCGGCCATCACCAAGAACCCCACCGGCTACAACCCCTACACCAACCCCGAGCAGCACCTGCAGCGCCGCAACTGGATCCTGCAGCTGATGCACGAGCAGGGCAAGCTGACCGACTCGGAATACGAGGACGCGGTGGCCAGCCCCCTGGTGCTGGCGGAGGAGAAGGAGGCCGAGGTCATCACCACCTCCTCCAACAACTCCTACTTTGCCGACGCGGTGTACAAGATGCTGCAGCGGCAGCTGCAGGACGAGCTTGGCTACACCGCCGCCGAGGCCCACAACCTCATCTACAACGGCGGCCTGCGCATCTACACCACCATGGACCCCTTCCTCCAGGAGGAAATGGAGAAGATCATGCTCAACGCCGACGACGCCATCCCGGCGCTGTGGCATGAGGAGGAGATATTGCAAAGCCAGGTGCCCGAGCCCTCCGAGCTGGAGAACATCGTGGTGAACGACGACGGCACCTACAAGACCGGCACCAACGACGACGGCGAGCCGGTGTATTACTACAACGCCCGCACCCAGGCGGCCATGCTCACCATGGATTATTCCGGCCAGGTGCTGGCGCTGGTGGGTGGCCTTGGCGAAAAGACCACCGACCTGGGGCTCAACCGCGCGGTGGGCCCGGAGTACGGCGGCACCCAGCGGTCGGTGGGTTCCACCATGAAGCCGCTGGCGGCCTATTCCCTGGGCATCGACTCCGGCCTCATCAACTACTCCACCGCCCTGCCCGATATGGGCGTGGGTAAGATCGTAAAGAAAGAACTGCGTTCTTCCTATCCCCAGTACGGCACCAATATGTTTGAAAACGACGCCCCCGAAGTGCTGGCCAATCCCGGCATCTGGCAGGACTGGCCTGCCAACTACGAGCAGACGTATGAGCCGGGCTTGATCACCGTGAACACCGCCATCGCCAAATCCAAGAACACCATCGCGGTGCGGGTGGGCCAGCGGGTGGGCAAGGACTATATGTACAGCTTCGCCCACGACACCCTGGGCATGACCCACCTCACCGAGGCGGACGCCGACTACGCCCCCATGGTGCTGGGCAGCTTCTCCGAGGGCATCAGCCTGATGGAGCTCACCGCCGCCTACCAGATGTTCGGCAACGGCGGCGAGTACGTGACCCCCCATCTCTACACCATCGTGGAGGACGCGGTCACCGGCGAGGTCATTCTGGACAACACCGTCAACGTGGTGCACACCCAGGCCATCAAGCCCAGCACCGCCATGATCATGAACCGGCTGCTGCAGGGCGTCCTGGCCCCCGGCGGCACCGCCGGCACCGCCATCCACCCCGAGGGCGAGATGGAGGCCGCCGCCAAGACCGGCACCACCACCGACAACCACGACTTCACCTTCGTGGGCCTGACCCCCTATTATGTCACCGGCGTGTGGTGGGGCTACGACCAGCCCTACGACTTCACCGACGTGAAGAGGGGCCAGAACGCCAACCCCATCCGCTATGCCTGGAAGAACTATATGGACACTGTCCAGGCCGACCTGGAGACCAAGAGCTTCCCGGTGAGCGACGACGTGCAGACGGCGCGCTTTTGCGCGGAGAGCGGCGAGCTGGCCGTGAACTGCCCCAACACGGCAGTGGGCTACTACACCGCCGACAACATGCCCGGCTACTGCACCCTGCATCCCTGATACGGACTGGCAAAGGTCCCTTCTGTGCGCGCCCAGCGCACAGAAGGGGCCTTTTGTGTATTGTGTGCAAACGAAATGTGCCAAAGGGCCCCAAACTGCTCCATTTGCCGAAAATCGCGTTGCGGCCGCACCTGCCCCTTGCACTTTGGCGTGGCAAAGTGGTATAGTATAAACATTGTAGCATCTTTGGACACAAATGTGCTTTCATCGAGTACAATCGCGCCCTTTGCGGGGGATCAGGAGGAAGAGAATGGAACGTCGTTTTTTGCTGGTGGACGCAAGCGTGCTGCCGGACGTTTTCATCAAGGTGCTCAAGGCCAAGGAACTGCTGGCCAGCGGCGCGGTGCGCAACATCTCGTCGGCTGTGCGGCAGGCGGGGCTGTCCCGCAGCGCCTTCTATAAATACAAGGACTGCGTGTTCGACGCCCGCAACAGCCGCAAGGTCATCACCGTGCTGGCCACCCTGCTGGACGAGACCGGCGCGCTGCAGGCGCTGCTGGCGGGCATCAGCGCGGCGGGGGGCAGCGTGGTCACCATCAACCAGTCCACGCCGGAGAGCGGCGCGGCCCAGGTGGCGGTGAGCGTGCGCACCGACACCATGCAGATGAGCGTGGAGGAAATGCTCCAGAAGCTGCGCCGTCAGCGCACCGTGGTGGAGATCCGCCAGGGCGTGTGACGCGGGCGCACAAAGTCAGCATTGAAGAGGAAAGGAACGAAGGGACCTATGGCAAAGATCGCGATCCTGGGCTTCGGCACCGTGGGCGGCGGCGTGCTGGAGGTGCTGCGCCGCAATGCGGCCAGCGTCAGCCGCCGCGCGGGCCAGCCCGTGGAGGTCAAATACATCCTGGACATCCGGGACTTCAGCAATCACCCCGACGCGGCCCTGTTTGTGGACAACATCGACACCATCCTGGCCGACCCGGAGATAAAGGTGGTGGTGGAGACCATCGGCGGCACCAAATTCGCCTACCCCTATGTGCGAAAAGCGCTGGAGAGCGGGCGCAGCGTGGTGACCAGCAACAAGGAGATGGTGGCCACCTACGGCGCCGAGCTGCTGGCTCTGGCCAGAGAGCACAAGGTGGCCTTTCTGTTCGAGGCCAGCGTGGGCGGCGGCACCCCCATCATCACCCCCATGCACCAGTGCCTTGCGGCCAACGTCATCAGCCAGGTGCAGGGCATCGTGAACGGCACCACCAACTTCATGCTCACCAAGATGGCCCGGGAGGAGATGGGCTTTGAGGACGCGCTGAAGATCGCCCAGCAGCTGGGCTACGCCGAGACCAAGGACCCCGGCGACGACGTGGACGGCCCCGACGCCTGCCGCAAAATAGCCATTCTGGCCAGCATCGCCTTCGGGCATCATTTCTATCCCAAAAACATCCCGACCCGGGGCATCCGGGGCATCACGGTGGCGGACATCGCCGCCGCCGCCCGGCTGGACTGCGTCATCAAGCTCATCGCCTGGGCCAAGCGGGACGAGACCGGCCGGGTGACCGCCGCGGTGGAGCCCATGCTGGTGCCCAAATCCAACCAGCTGGCCAGCGTGGACGACGTGTTCAACGCGGTGCTGGTGAGGGGCGACATGCTGGGCGACGTGGTGTTCTACGGCAAGGGCGCGGGCCGTCTGCCCACCGCCAGCGCGGTGGTGGCGGACGTGATCGACGCCCTCAAGCACGGCGCGAAGATCCACGACAGCCTGTTCTGGCAGCCCAGCGAGCCCTTCGACGGCCTGCTGGAGGACCCCACCCCCGCCACCTGCTATGTGCGGGTGAAGGGGCTGCCCGCCACCGTGCTGCCCGCGCTTTACGGCGAGGGCGAGCTGGTGAGCGACGACGGCAGCGAGGCGGCCTATCTCGTGACCTACATCGCCCCCCGCGGGCTGGAGGAAGCCGCCCGCAAGGTCACGGCCCTGGGCGGCAAAGTGGAGCTGGTGCTGCGCCAGCTCACCGATTGAGGGAGGGAAGCGTTTATGGTAAAAGTCACCGTGCCCGCCACCAGCGCCAACGTGGGCGCCGGCTTTGACGCGCTGGGCCTCGCGGTCTCCATGCACAACACCGTCACCCTGGAAGAGTGCGACCGCATCGACATCCTGGCCAGCGACGGCACCCTCATCCCCACCGGCCCGGGCAACCTTGTCTACCGCTCGGCCAAGGCGGTGTTCGACCAGCTGGGCCAGCCCCTGAAGGGCATCCGCATCCGGCAGGAGAACCCCATCCCCATGGCCCGGGGCCTGGGCTCCAGCTCCGCCTGCATCGTGGCGGGCATCCTGGGGGCCAACGCCCTGCTGGGCTCGCCCCTCACCCAGCGGCAGATGCTCACCCTGGCCACCAGCATCGAGGGCCACCCGGACAACGTGGCCCCGGCCATGCTGGGCGGCTTTGTGACCAGCGTCTACGACGAGGGCCAGGTGTACAGCGTGCGCAAGCCCATCGACGAGGAGCTGGCTTTCGCGGCCTTCATCCCCAACTTCAAGCTGCTCACCGAGAAGGCCCGCGCGGCCCTGCCCAAAACGGTGGACCGGGCGGACGCGGTGTACAACCTTTCCCGGGCGGCGCTGGCCACCGCCGCCTTCTGCGACGGCGACTACGAGCTTTTGAAGGTGGCCACCAAGGACGCGCTGCACCAGCAGTACCGTCTGCCCCTGATCCCCGGCGGCGAGCGCATCTTCGAGCTGGCCTGGGACCTGGGCGCCTACGCGGTCTACATCTCCGGCGCGGGCCCCACCATCATGGCGGTGGTCCACCGGGACAACAGCGACTTCTTCGGCCGCGCCGAGGAGCTTCTGGCCGAGACGCCGGAGACGCTGGCCTTCTCGCTGCGGCGGATGCTTGCGGACAACACCGGCGCTGTGGTAGAATAAGACCGTGCAAATGCATACACTTATGCCAGGAGGCATTTGTTGATAGAGGGAGTTGAGGAAATTTGGCCTTGATCGTGCAAAAATTCGGCGGCAGTTCCGTGGCCGATCGTGACCGGGTGTTCAACGTGGCCCGCATCGTGGCCGCCACCCGCAAGGCTGGCAACGACGTGGTGGTGGTGGTGTCCGCCCAGGGCGACACCACCGACGACCTGATCGCCAAGGCAGCCGAGATCACCAGCGAGCCCAGCCGGCGTGAGATGGATATGCTGCTGGCTTCCGGCGAGCAGATCTCCATCGCGCTGCTGGCCATGGCCCTGAGCGTGCTGGGGGTGCAGGCGGTGAGCCTCACCGGCTGGCAGGCGGGCTTCATCACCGACCGCGCCTATTCCAAGGCGCGCATCCGCCGGCTGGACACCGAGCGGGTGGAGAGCGAGCTGGCCCGCAACCGCGTGGTGGTGGTGGCGGGCTTCCAGGGCATGAACCGCCTGGAGGACATCACCACCCTGGGCCGGGGCGGCTCCGACACCAGCGCCGTGGCGCTGGCCGCAGCGCTGCACGCCGACCGCTGCCAGATCTACACCGACGTGGAGGGCGTTTACACCGCCGACCCGCGCAAGGTGCCCGGCGCGCGCAAACTGGAACAGATCACCTTTGACGAGATGCTGGAGCTGGCCAGCCTGGGCGCCCAGGTGCTGAACAACCGCAGCGTCGAACTTGCCAAGAAATACGGCGTGGAGCTGGAGGTGCTCTCCAGCCTGAACCCGGTGCCGGGTACCATCGTGAAGGAGGTAGCAGACGATATGGAAGGAATGCTCATCAAGGGCGTTGCCAAGGACACCGACGTGGCGGTGATCTCCATCATGGAGGTGCCGGACGTGCCGGGCATGTCCTTCAAAGTGTTCGGGGCCCTGGCCAGCCGCAACATCAACGTGGACATCATCCTGCAGTCCACCGGCCGCGGCGGCAACAAGGACCTGATCTTCACCGTGCCTCTGGGCGAGGCCGAGAACGCGGTGGAGGTGCTGAAGGAGAACCAGCCCCGCTTTGGAGGCAAGGAGATCAAGGTGGAAAAGAACTACGCCAAGGTCAGCGTGGTGGGCGCGGGCATGCAGTCCAACCCCGGCGTTGCCAGCCGCATGTTCGAGGCCCTGTTCGAGGCCAACGTCAACATCCACATGATCAGCACCAGCGAGATCAAGATCAGCGTCATCATCGACGAAAAAGAGGCCGACCGGGCGGTGAGCGCCATCCACGGCGTGTTCATCCCCTGATAAGGGCGAAAAAAGAATAGACCTTCGCGGCGCGGCTGCTTGGCCGGGGCGGGCAGCCTTGGCTTTGCTGCCGCGCCGTTTGCCGCCTTTTTCGGCAGTTTGACCATCGTCTGGCGCGCTGCCTTGTTCACTTGTTCCAAAGGATGTTCGGCCGGTCCGCCGGCCCCAAAGCATTTCAGGAAAGGAGAGAAGCCCATGATCAGCATCGCCATTGTGGAGGACGAGGACTCCTGCGCGAAGCAGATGGAAGAGTATCTGGCGCGCTATGCCGACGAGAGCGGCGAGGTGTTCGAGACGGTGCGCTTTTGCGACGGCGACGAGATTTTGGAGAACTACCGCGCCCAGTACGACATCATCCTGATGGACGTGCAGATGAAATTCATGGACGGCATGACCGCCGCCGAGGAGATACGCAAGGTGGACCCGGAGGTGGTCATCATCTTCATCACCAACATGGCCCAGTACGCCATCCGGGGCTACGCGGTGGACGCGCTGGACTATGTGCTCAAACCCGTGAGCTACTTCGCCTTCAGCCAGCGGCTGGAGCGGGCCATTGGCCGGATGAAGCGGCGGGCAAGGCGCTATATGACCATCGCCATCCGGGGCGGGGCCCGCAAGCTGGACATCTCCCGCATCCTCTATGTGGAGAGCCAGGGCCACAATCTGGTGTTCGTCACCGACGGGGAGGAGCACACCACCACCGGCACCATCCGGGAGGTGGAGGAAAAGCTGGAAAGCTACGGCTTTTTCCGCTGCAACAAGGGCTGCCTTGTGAACCTGGAACATGTGGACGGCGTGCGGGACGGCTGCGCCATCGTGGGCGGACATGCCCTGCCCATCAGCCGGGGGCGCAAGAATGAGTTCCTGGCGGCGCTGACCGACTATGTGGGCGAGGTGGTCAAATGAATCCGAGCGACCTGGCGGACATCCCCCGCCTGTACACGGCGCTGGCGGAGTGGCTGGCCTGCCTTGTCTACATCCTCTCGCTGCTGCCCGAAAAGCGGGGCAGCCTGCGTTTCTGGGGCCTTGCGGCGGGCATGCTGGCGGTGCAGAGCATCTTTCTGGTGGCCACCGACGACGTGCCCCTGCCCCTGTGGATCCCCTGCATGCTGGCGGCCATCGGGCTGATGTTCCTGTTCTTGTTCCTGGCGTGCGGCCGGGGCGCGCTGAACGCCGGCTACTACACCGTGCGGGCCTTCATCCTGGCGGAGTTCGGCGCTTCGTTGGAGTGGCAGCTCTATTACCACTACGCCAATCTGGCGGGGCAGGACAGCTTCCTTGCCCGGCTGGCCTTTCTGGCGGTGGTCTACGCCGTGGTGTTCGGGCTGATGTTCCTGCTGGAGGCCCGCAGCCACGCGGCGGAGCATCCCATCACCATCACCCCCCGGGAGCTGGCCAACGCCGCCATCATCGGCGCGTCGGCCTTTCTCATCAGCAACCTGAGCTACACCCAGGCGGACACCCCCTTCAGTAGCCAGTATGTGGGCGACATCTTCAACATCCGCACGCTGGTGGACCTGGGAGGCATCGCTATCCTCTATGCCTACCACCTGCAGCGGGCGGAGCTGCAGGTGCGCCACGAGCTGGAGACCATGGACAGCATCCTGCGCAGCCAGTACGCCCAGTACCAGCAGTCGCGGGAGAGCATCGACCTCATCAACCGCAAATACCACGACCTCAAGCACCAGATCGCCGCGCTGCGGGCCGAGCCGGACGCCGAGCGCCGCAGCGCCTGGCTGGACGAGATGGAGAGCGACATCAACACCTACGAGGCCCAGAACAAGACCGGCAACCAGGTGTTGGACGTGCTGCTCACCGGCAAGAGCCTCTACTGCCAGAAGCACGACATCCACCTCACCACGGTGGCCGACGGCACGGTGCTGGCGGGGGTGAGCCCCATGGACCTGTGTACCCTGGTGGGCAACGCGCTGGACAACGCCATCGAGAGCGTGAAGAAGATCGAGGACAAGGAAAAACGCCTCATCCACGTGGCGGTGTCCCGCCAGAAGAACTTTGCGCTGCTGCGCTTCGAGAACTGCTTTGAAGGGGAGCTGACCTTCGAGAACGGCCTGCCCCGCACCACCAAGGGCAACACCGACTACCACGGCTACGGCCTCAAGAGCATCCGCCGCACCGCCCAGAAGTACGGCGGCACCGTGACGGTGAACACCCGGAAGAACTGGTTCGAACTCAAGATCCTGCTGCCGCTGGCAGAGGGCACGCAGGAAAAATAATGGTAAAGAAAAAGCCCGACTTGTGCGTGTTACACAAACAAGCCGGGCTTTTCGTTGCAAAAGTGCACAAAGCGTTTTCCCACTTGTGCCGCAAAAATGGCAGTTTGTCCCTCCGGCGGCCTTTCGGGTGAAATTTGTGTTAAAGTATGAACTGTGATAACGCGCGGGCCCAAAAGCGCCCGGCGGACGATACGCAAGGAGGAATCGTAAAATGTTAGCCATCAACATTCAAGACGTGATCAACGTCCTGGCCAGCGTCAAGACCCACTTGATCGTGCTGGGCGTTGCTCTCGTCGTCGCTCTGGCGGTGATCATTGCCTGCAAGGCTCTGCCCGTCGCCAAGAGAAAGCTGGCCCGCAGCAGCGCCCTGGTGGCGCTGGCTCTGGCCGTCATCATCGTGGTGAACACCATCTGCTTCGGGCCCATGTTCACCATGATCAACCTGGCCATGGGCGGCGGCTCCATCACCGAGGAGAGCATGGCCGAGGCCTACGAGGTCAACACCGAGCTGGTGAGCGAAGGCGTGACCCTGCTGGAGAACAACGGCGCCCTGCCCCTGGCCAGCGGCTCCAACGTGAACGTCTTCGGCTGGGCTTCCACCGCCCCCGTTTACGGCGGCGTGGGTTCCGGCGCTCTGAACGACCAGTACGCCGTGACCGACCTCATCACCGGCCTGACCAACGCCGGCCTGAACGTCAACCAGGATCTGGTGGACTTCTACGAGGCCTATCAGGCCGAGCGTCCCAGCGTGGGCATGTGGGCCCAGGACTGGACCCTGCCCGAGCCCAACGTCAACGCCTACACCGATGAACTGATGGCCTCCGCCAAAGAGTTCAGCGACACCGCGCTGGTGGTCATCTCCCGGCCCGGCGGCGAGAACGCCGACATGCCCACCGACATGGCCGCCGTCGTGGACGGCAGCTGGCTGGAACGGGACGCCACCACCGGCAACTCCTACTTCAACGGCGTGTACGACGACACCCTGAACGAGGGCAACGACTGGGACGAGGGCGACCACTACCTGCAGCTGAGCAACCGTGAGGAAGAGATGCTGCAGATGGTGTGCGACAACTTCGACAAGGTCATCGTGCTCATCAACACCAACAACGCCATGGAGCTGGGCTTCCTGGAGGAGTACGGTGTGGACGCCGCTGTCTACGCTCCCTGCCCCGGCCAGAACGGCTTTGACGCCGTGGGCCTGGTGCTGGCCGGTGCGGTGAACCCCTCCGGCAAGACCGTGGACACCTTCGTCTACGACCTGTTCAACACCCCCATCGTCAACAACTTCGGCCAGTTCATGTACGACAACATGGACGAGCACGCCGTGGTCTCCACCAACTTCTCCACCGGTGAGGAAGTCACCGCCATGCCCAGCTTCGTGAACTACGTCGAGGGCATCTACGTGGGCTACAAGTTCTACGAGACCGCCGCCGCCGAGGGCCTGATCGACTACGACTCCACCGTCGTGTACCCCTTCGGCTACGGCCTGTCCTACACCACCTTTGAGCAGACCATGAGCGACCTGACCGTGGACGGCGACACCATCAGCTTTGATGTGACCGTCACCAACACCGGCAGCGTGGCCGGCAAGAACGTGGTGGAGGTCTTCTTCAACCCGCCCTACACCAACGGCGGCATCGAGAAAGCCACCGCCAACCTGGTGGCCTTCGACAAGACCGACATCCTGGAGCCCGGCGCTTCCCAGACCCTGACCATCAGCTTCAAGGCGGAGGACATGGCTTCCTACGATACCTACGGCGCTGCCGCCTACGTGCTGGAGGCCGGCGACTACGTCATCAGCATCAACTCCGACTCCCACACCGTGCTGGACAGCCGCGTGTACAATGTGCCCGAGACCATCGTTTACGATGAGGGCCGTTCCACCGACCTGACCGCTCCCACCAACCAGTTCGAGAACGTGGAGGGCGACGTTACCTACCTGTCCCGCGCCGACCACTTCGCCAACTACGCCGAGGCCACTGCCGCTCCCGCCAGCATGTCCATGAGCGAGGAGCACAAGGCTACCTTCCTGAACAACGCCAACTACGACCCCAACAACTACAACAACGCCGACGACGTGATGCCCACCACCGGCGCCCAGAACAACATCCAACTGGTCCAGATGCGGGGCCTTGATTATGACGACCCCCAGTGGGACACCTTCCTGGACCAGCTCACCGTCTCTGAGATGAGCGAGCTGATCGCCATGGGCGGCTATCAGACCGCTCCCATCAACAGCATCGGCAAGGTGCAGACCTACGACTGCGACGGCCCTGCCTCCATCAACAACAACTTCACCCAGCAGGGCTCCATCGGCTTTGCCGGCACCGTGATGATGGCTTCCACCTGGAACACCGACACCGTTTACAAGTTCGGCGCTTCCATCGGCCGCATGGCCGACGACCTGGATGTGTCCGGCTGGTACGCTCCCGCCATGAACATCCACCGCTCCGCGTTCAGCGGCCGTAACTTCGAGTACTACTCCGAGGACGGCGTGCTCAGCGGCAAGCTGGCCGCCCAGGCCGTGCAGGGCGCCGAGAGCCACGGCGTGTACTCCTACATCAAGCACTACGCCCTGAACGACCAGGAGACCAACCGCAACACCATGCTCTGCACCTGGGCGAGCGAGCAGTCCATCCGCGAGATCTACCTCAAGCCCTTTGAGCTGGCCGTGAAGGAAGGCGGCGCCGACGCGGTGATGTCCTCCTTCAACTATATCGGCACCGAGTGGGCCGGCGCTTCCAACGCCCTGTGCAACACCGTCCTGCGGGACGAGTGGGGCTTCGTGGGCATGGTCCTCACCGACTACTTCGGCGTCTACGGCTACATGGACGCTGACCAGGCCATCCGCAACGGCACCGACTTCTGCCTGGTGAACTACCCCACCGAGACCAACTACCTGACCGACACCACCAGCGCCACCGGCGTTCTGGCCGCCCGTCAGGCCTGCAAGAACATCCTCTACACCGTGGTCAACAGCCGCGCCTACATGGAGGAGAACCTGAACCCCGGCCTGCCCACCTGGCAGCTGATCGGCTACGGCATCGACGCCGTGCTGGTGCTGATCCTGGCGGCCCTGGAGATCAAGGCGGTCAAGAACTACAAGCGCCGCGTTTCCGAGCAGCCCGTTGTGACTGTGGCTGAGGGCGAGGGCGCCGCCGAATAACAACCTTTCGCTTTTTCGGTCATTCCGGGGCGGGGCCTTCGGGCTCCGCCCCATGGCCGTAAAGCCCGGCAGAACAAGGAGCTTGACGAATGAAACACAAGGAACTCATCGAACAGATGACTCTGGAAGAAAAGTGCGGCCTTCTGTCCGGCCGGGATATCTGGAGCACCCGCCCCATCCAGCGGCTGGGCGTGCCCACCATCTACCTGTCCGACGGTCCCACCGGCATGCGCAAGCAGGTGGGCGAGGGCGACCATCTGGGCCTGAACGCCAGCCTGCCCGCCACCTGCTGGCCCACCGCCGTCACCGTTGCCTGCACCTGGGACCCCGCTCTGGGCGAGGAACTGGGCGCGGCCCTGGGCGAGGAGGCGGTGGCGCAGGGGGTGAGCGTGGTGCTGGGCCCCGGGCTCAACATCCAGCGCAGCCCTCTGTGCGGGCGCAACTTCGAGTACTTCTCCGAGGACCCCATCCTGGCGGGCAAACTGGCCGCGGGCTACATCCGGGGCATCCAGAGCCGGGGCATCGCCGCCTGCCCCAAGCACTTCGCCGCCAACAGCCAGGAGACCCTGCGCATGGTAAGCGACAGCGTGGTGGACGGGCGCACCTTCCGTGAGGTGTATCTCACCAACTACGAGATCGCCGTCAAGGAAGGCAAGCCCAAATTCATCATGTCCTCCTACAACCGGATCAACGGAACCTACGCCAACGAGGACAAGACCCTGCTCAGCGACATCCTGCGGGACGAGTGGGGCTTTGAGGGCGCCGTGGTCACCGACTGGGGCGGCTCCAACGACCATGTGGAGGGCGTGCGCGCGGGCAGCCATCTGGAGATGCCCGGCACCGCCGGCGACTCCGACCGCCAGCTGGCCGCCGCCGTGAAGGCGGGCGTCATCAGCGAGGAAGTGGTGGACCAGCGGGTGGACGAACTGCTGGACGTCATCCTGGCGGTGGCCCCGAAGGAAAAGGCCGACGGCAGCTTCGACAAGGAAGGCCATCACGCTCTGGCCGCCAGGGTGGCGGAAGAGGCCGTGGTGCTGCTGAAGAACGAGGAGAACATCCTGCCTCTGGCCGCCGGCGCGAAGGTGGCCGTCATCGGCGACTTTGCCGCCATCCCCCGCTACCAGGGCGCGGGCAGCAGCTTGGTGAACCCCACCAAGCTGGAGTGCACCCTGGACGTGCTGGACAAGATGCCCCTGGAGAGCGTGGGCTACGCCCAGGGCTTCACCCGGGCGGACGCGGTGGACAAGGCCCTCACCGAGCAGGCGGTGGCCCTGGCAAAGCAGACGGACACCGTGCTGCTCTACATGGGCCTGCCCGAGATCAGCGAGACCGAGGGCCTGGACCGGGAGCACATGCGCCTGCCGGACAATCAGGTCCAGCTGCTGAAGGCGGTGGCCGCGGCCAACCCCAACGTGGTGGTGGTCCTGGCCGCCGGCAGCCCGGTGGAGACCCCCTGGCTGGAGCACTGCAAGGCCCTGGTCTACACCGGCCTGTGCGGGCAGGCGGGCGCTTCCGCCGCCCTGCGGGTCATCACCGGGCAGGTGTGCCCGGGCGGCCGTTTGAGCCAGACCTGGCCTCTGGAGTGGGCCGACGAGCCGGTGAGCCATTACTGGCCCGGCCGCCAGCGCACCGCCGAATACCGTGAAGGTCCCTTCGTGGGCTACCGCTGGTTTGAAACGGCGAACAAGCCCGTGCGGTTTGCCTTCGGCTACGGCCTGTCCTACGCCACCTTTGCTTACAGCGACCTTGCGGTGAGCGAGACCGAGGTCAGCTTCACCCTCACCAACACCGGCAGTGTGGAGGGCGCCGAGGTGGCGCAGGTGTATGTCGGCAAGCCCGGCAGCGCCATTCTGCGGCCGGCCAAGGAACTGAAGGGGTTTGCCAAGGTGCGCCTGGCGGAAGGGGAGAGCCGCCGGGTCACCATCCCCCTGGACGACAAGGCCTTCCGCTGGTACGATGTGCAGGCCAAGGCCTGGAAGGTGGAGGGCGGCGAGTACACCGTGATGGTGGGCTCCAGCTGCGCCGACATCCGCCTTACCGGCAGCGTGAACGTGGCGGGCGAGGCCGTGCAGGCCACCGCGGACAAGGAAGCGCTGGCCTGTTATTACGACCTCAAACTGGACGATGTGCCCGACGAGGCCTTTGCCGCCCTGCTGGGCCGCGAAGTGCCCGAAGGCAAGTGGGACGAGACCAAGCTGCTGGAGATGAACGACGCCATCTGCCAGATGTACTACGCCAGGAACCCCATCGCCCGGCTGGCGGGCCGCATCCTGACGGGCATGAAGGAGAAGAGCATCGCGGGCGGCAAGCCCGACCTGAACATCCTGTTCATCTACAACATGCCCTTCCGCGGCATCGCCAAGATGATGAACGGCATGGTGAGCATGGAGATGGCCGAGGGTATCCTGGTGATGGTCAACGGCCACTTCTTCAAGGGCCTGGGGCAGGTATGGCGCGGCTGGCGAAGCCTTTCCCGCATCGCCAAGGCCGAGAAAAACGCCGCGAAGGGCTGATGCCCCGCAACCGCCAGGCGCAGAACAGCCTGGAACAACGCCTGGTACAAGGAGGAAACAATGAAGTTCTGGAACAACTTTGCGGATAAACACCCCGCCGCCGCCAAGTGGGTGCGTGAGGGCGGCCTGTTCGTCATCGTCAGCAACCTGATCACCGTGTTCAAGTATCTGATGCTGCAATTTCTGCCCGCGGCCTTCGCGGGCCTGGGCGACACCGCCTTCGGCTGGCCGGGCATCCCGGTCACCCTCTTCGGTGAGACCTTCGAGTGGAACATCCTGGGCTACGATCAGGCCCACGGCGGCCTTGCCTACTTCTGCGCCTACATGGTGGCCATGGTCATCGGCGAGATGATCAACTTCCCCATCCAGCGCAGCTTCGTCTTCCGCTCCAAGGGCAAGATCGGCCCTCAGATCGCCTGGTATGTGGCGGCGTTCATCGTCATCACCTGCATCGTCAACTCCATCAACTGCGTGTGGGTGGCGGTGGCCGGCCTGCTGGTGCCCGACTTCATCTACAACATCGGCACCACCGTGCTCAACGGCGGCATCTCGATGGTGGTGTTCTTCTTCGTGAACAAGAAGATCTTCCCCGAGAGCGCAAAGGCTGCCTGAGCACCGCTCGGACCTGAAATGAAAAAATGGGCGTTCCTGCACCGTTATAGGTGTAGGAACGCCCGTTCCTTTTTTGTCCGGCATGAAAAAGTGCAAATTTTGCGCCCCATTTTTCCAAAAATCGTGTATAATATCTGTGTGCGGCCTTTTGGCGCGCACGGCAACAACAAATCGAAGGAGGACGAAAAGCGTGAAGCTTCTGTCCATTGCGGTCCCCTGCTACAATTCTCAGGACTACATGCGCCACTGCGTGGAAACGCTGCTGCCCGGCGGCGACGAGGTGGAGATCCTGGTGGTGGACGACGGTTCCAAGGACGACACCGCCGCCATCGCCGACGAGCTGGAAGCGAAGTATCCCGGCGTCGTGCGGGCCATCCATCAGGAGAACGGCGGCCACGGCACGGCGGTGATGGCCGGGCTGAAAAACGCCACCGGCCTCTACTTCAAGGTGGTGGACTCCGACGACTGGCTGGACGAGGAGGCCTACCCCAAGGTGCTGGACACCCTGCGCGGCTTTGCCGAGGGTGAGCCGGTGGACCTGCTGGTCTGCAACTACATCTACGACAAGGTGGGCGCAAAGCACAAAAAGGTGATGGAGTACCGGGGCGTTCTGCCCGAGGGCAAGCCCTTCACCTGGGCCGAGGCGGGCCACTTCCGCAAGGGCCAGTACATCCTGATGCACTCGGTCATCTACCGCACCCAGCTGCTGCGCGACTGCAAGCTGGACCTGCCCCGCCACACCTTCTATGTGGATAACCTCTATGTCTATGTGCCCATGCGCTGGGTCAAGACCCTCTACTACCTGGATGTGGACCTCTACCACTACTACATCGGCCGCAACGACCAGTCGGTGAACGAGATGGTGATGATCCGCCGCATCGACCAGCAGCTGCGGGTGAACAAGCTGATGCTGGAACAGGTGGACCTGAAGGCGGTGAAGGAGCCCCGGCTGCGCAAGTATCTGTTCAACTATTTGGAGATCATCACCACTGTGTCCTCCATCCTGCTCATCCGGGGCGGCGAGGCGGAGCATCTGGAGAAAAAGCGCCAGCTGTGGAACTATATCCGCACCTCTGACCCCTGGGTCTACAAAAAGCTGCGCTGGGGTCTGTTTGGCATCGTGATGAACCTGCCCGGCGCGGCGGGCCGCGCCATCGCCGTGGCGGCCTACAAGATCAGCCAGAAAGTGGTCGGCTTCAACTAAGGAGGAGCAGGATGAAAGAGCACTACGACTATCTCATCGTGGGCGCGGGCCTTTACGGCGCGGTGTTCGCCCAGAAAGCCATGGAGGCGGGAAAGACCTGCCTCGTCGTTGAAAAGCGGGCCCACATCGCCGGCAACATCTACACCGAGGCGGTGGAGGGCATCCAGGTGCACCGCTATGGCGCGCACATCTTCCACACGAACAACAGCGAGGTGTGGGAGTATGTGAGACGCTTTGCCACCTTCAACCGTTACACCAACAGCCCGGTGGCCAACTACAAGGGCGAAATTTACAACCTGCCCTTCAACATGAACACCTTCAACAAGATGTGGGGGGTCGTCACCCCCGCCGAGGCCCGGGCCGAGATCGAGCGCCAGCGGGCCGCCCACTATGTGGCCGAGCCCAGGAACCTGGAGGAGCAGGCCATCAATCTGGTGGGCACCGACATCTACGAGAAGCTGGTCAAGCACTACACCGAAAAGCAGTGGGGCCGCCCCTGCACCGAACTGCCCGCCTTCATCATCAAGCGGCTGCCGGTGCGCTTTATCTACGACAACAACTACTTCAACGCCCTCTACCAGGGCATCCCTGTGGGCGGCTACACCGCCATGGTGGAGAAGATGCTGGAAGGCGCTGAGGTGCGCTTGGGCGTTGATTATCTGGCGGACAAGGCCGCCTGGGACGCTGTGGCCGACAAGGTGGTCTACACCGGCCCCATCGACGCTTACTTCGGCTACAAGCTGGGGGCGCTGGCCTACCGCAGCGTGCGGTTCGAGACCGAGACCCTGGACATGGAGAACTACCAGGGCAACGCGGTGGTGAACTACACCGACGCGGACACCCCCTACACCCGCATCATCGAGCACAAGCACTTCGAGTTCGGCACCCAGCCCAAGACGGTCATCAGCCGGGAGTACAGCGCCGAATGGAAGGTGGGGGACGAACCCTACTACCCCGTGAACGACGAGGCCAACGGCGCGCTGTACCAGCAGTACAAGACGCTGGCCGAGGGCGAGGAAAAGGTGCTCTTCGGCGGCCGGCTGGGCGAGTACAAGTATTACGACATGGACAAGGTCATCGAGGCCGCCCTGGCCGCCTGGAAGGCCCGGTAACGTTTTTGGCAAGAGAAAAGCCGCTTCGGGAATTTCCCGAAGCGGCTTTTTTGCTGTGTTTGCGCGGCGGCCTTGCGCCCGCGCCCTCAGGCGGCGGGGGCCTCGGCCGGCTGGGCGGTCTCTTCCTGGGCGGGGGTCTCTTCCTGCCCGGAGGCTTCGCCGCCGGTCTCGCCCTCGCCGGCGGGCTGCGCCGGGCTGGTGCCGGCGGCGGCACGCTCCACCGACGTGCCGGAGAGGATGCTGCCCTCTTCGCCGGGGGCGTAGGTGATGGTGACCTCGTCGCCCACGTTCAGGATGACGGCGATGGGGCTGTCGGCGGCGCTGACGGTGTAGAACACGTCCTGGCCCTCAAGGCGCAGGAAGTAGTAGCTGTTGCCGTCCATCACCGCGGAGCGGATCTCCGCCAGAACGCCGGTGGTCTCGCTGTGCTCCGCATCGGGCACCTCGGCCTCGCCGCCCGCGATGAGGCCGTTCTCCGCCAGCGCGCGGCGGTAGTTGGCCTCGCAGTCTGCCACCGTCTGCCCGGTCTCCACGATCTGATACTGCTGCACGTTCACCATGGCGTACATCTTCACCAGCCCGTCGTCGCCCTTCAAAGACATGAAATAGGTGGGCTGGTCGGCGATGTTCAAAAGCAGGGGGAAGGTGGCCACATAGCGCATCTGCTGCACCTGGCTCTGGGCGGAGGCCTGGGCCGAGGCCTCGGTAGCGCCCGCCACCGGGTAGAAGAAGGTCTCCTTGGTGCGCTGGTTGCTCAAAAGGAAGCCGATGTTGGACTGGTCGCTGGTGACCGAGGTCACGCCGGTGTACATATACACGTCGTCGTTGATGGCGATGTAGTTATAGCCCTCGGTGGTCTGGGTCACGTCCCGCTGGCCGAAGATGGAGTTCAAAAAGCCGTTCTGATACAGGCCGTAGTAATCGTACTGCTGCATGATGAGGTCGGAGGCATACACCCGGTCCACCCAGCTGGGCACGTCCTCATAGGCGTAATAGGTGCTTTCACCGGTGATGGCGTTCACCAGCACCGCGCCCTGGATGTCGGTGCCGCCGAACAGGCCGATGGTCTTGACCACCCGGCTGCACACCCAGTAAGGGGTGCCTTCATCGTCGATCTCAAACACCGGCTGGGCGAACATCATGGTGGGGAAGTGGAACCGCAGGTGGCGGTAGAGGTTGCGGCCGAAGTGCTCGGCGGTGGTGTATTTCATGCCCTCGGAAAGGCGCACCACCTCCGCCTCCTGGGTCACCATGTCGATGATGAGGTAGGCGGGCAGGCCCTCGGAGCGGTTGGTGAACCACTTGATGAGGTCGCCGTAGGCAAGGCTGGTCACCCGCACCGGGCGGCCCTGGTAATTGATCTGGGTGTAGGTGGGCAGAATTTCAAACTGGCTCACCATGTCCGCCAGCTCGCCCAGCTTGCGGCTGCCCAGCCGCTGGGCGCTGTCCGCGTCCAGCATGGGGATCTGGTCGTAGCGGATCTCGTCCACCTCGCTGGCAAAATCGCCGGTCTCCACCGTCAGCAGCTTGGAATAGCTGCCGGCGCGGATGACCTCCCAGGAGAGCAGCGAGCCCACCAGCACCACCACCGCCAGGCCCACCACCACGAAGAAGGGCAGGGTGCACTGCTTTTTCACAAAGGTGAAGTAGCCCTTGGGGTCGCCGGCCTCAAAGCCGGAGGTGAAGATGGCGCTGGCGCAGTAGACCGCGCAGAGCAGGAAGACAAAGACGTAGAACTCCTTGGCCTGGAAGTTCAGCGGCGGAAGCTCAAGATAGAAGTAAACGAAGCCGAAGACCAGCGTCACCAGCAGGTTCACCAGCACCCGGGCCACCGGGCTTTTCACCACAAAGCGCCGGGGCTTGCGGGGGGCGCGGTGGGGCTGGCTGCCGGGATAGCCGCCGCCGGAGCCGCCCATGCCGCCCATCTGAAAGCCGAAGATGCTGCCGAAGGGATTGTCGGAATTGAACTGAAACGGAGAAGCCAAATGATTCCCGCCTTTCCTCTTTAAAAATAATGCTTATCCTACAGCATACCCGAAAACCTCGCCCAAATCAAGGCAGAGGCCGGCAAAGAGAAGTAAACTTATTGTAAATTCCCTCCGGCCGCCTTTTCCTCGTCCAGGGCGGCATAGTAGGCCTTGGCCTCGGCGTCCGCCGCCTCCACCCGCTCCACAAGGCCCTCCTCCCGAATGTCTTCACAGGCAAAGTACCGCAGCTGCACGTCACCCTCGGGCAGGCGGCCGTCCTCGGTGAGGGGGTGCTCCAGCACGAAGTCGATGCAGTAGAAGGGCACGTTCGCCTCGTCCAGCGCCCGGCGGGTATCCAAAAGAATTTGAGCCGCCTCTTCCACGCTCACCTCGTCCTGCCGCACATACAGGGTCAGCCGCCCGCAGGCTTTGCCCAGCTGGCGAATGTCGTAGTCGCCGTCCAGCTCCAGGTCGCTATACAGGATGCAGGGCGGCCAGGGCTCGCCGTACTCATGTTCCATCCAAAGGTCGCCAAAGCCGATGAACACGTTGTAGCCAAAGTCCGGGTCGTCCAGCACCGTGTCCACCAGGGTGCGGTATTCGCCGTTCAGCCGCTCCCAGGTGTTCCAGCCGCTCTCCACCGAGTGGTAGCCGTCCCACAAAATGCGGCCGGTCATGGAAAGGCCCAGGGTGAAGTGGCTGTCGATGCTGGTGGGGGAGACGACGGCGGCGGTGTAGCCGCCGAATTTGAAGCTGTAATTCACCGACTCCACTTGATAATCCGCGCCGGGGTACTGGCCGGCAAGATACTCCCGGGCGGCGCGGGCAGCCAGAAATTTGGACACCGGGTTGCCCAGCAAGCCGTTCGAGAACCACAGCACCCCCGCCAGCAGAGCCAGGGCGGCGGCGAAGGCCGTCAGTTTGAGGATGCGTTTTTTCATGGCGTCAGCCCTCCTTTTTCAGCGCGAAGTGGAACAGCCCCGCGATGGCCACCCCCACCAGCGCCAGAACGCAGTAGATGGCGGCCCAGATGAGATAGCCCGGCAGGGGCGCGGCCTCCACGCCCCAGCCCCAGCACAGCACCCAGCAGACGAGGCTCATGCCCGCCAGCAGGGGCGGCAGCACCGCCGCCGCCTTCCAGCGCCAGACGTAATAGGCCGCCGCGCCCATGGCGGGCATCAGCAGGCTGTTGTAGAACATGTTCATGCTGCCGGAAAGCCCCATGCCGAACAGGGCCCCGGCCAGCAGCACCACCAGGGCAAAGCCCCGCAGGGTGCGGCGCACCCGCCGCAGAAGGGCGTCGCCGTCCGGGGCAGGGGGCGGCGGCACGGCCCCGGCGGCCAGGGCGCGGCAGTCCGGGCAGCGCTCCAGATGGGCGGCCACGGCGGCGCGGCTGGCCTCGCTGGCCACACCGTCCTCCACCAGGGGCAGAAGGTCCTTGCAGATTTCGCAGCCGATGTCACCGTTCATAGTATCCCTCCTGTTCCAGCGCGGCGCGGATGCGCTTTTTCACCCGAAAATCAATGACCCGGGCGGAGGACTCGCTCACGCCGCAGGCAAGGCCTATCTCGTAAAAGGAGTATCCCTCCAGACGCATGGACGCGATCTTCTGGGACCGGGGCGGCTCGGCGGCCAGCAGCGCCCGCACCCGGCCGAAGAGCTCAGCCGCGTCCGCCCGGGCCGCGGGCCCCGGCTCGCCGCACTCCAGAAATTCGCTCAGCGCCTCGGTCTCCGGGCGGCGCTTTTTCTTTTTCAGCCAGGCGAACCACCGGCGGCGGGCGATGGTGAACAGCCAGGTCTTGCAGTCCGCCTCACCCCGGAAGGAGGCGAAGGAGCGCACCGCCTCCAGAAAGGTCTCGCCCGTCAGGTCCTCCGCCAGGGCGGCGTCGCGGCACAGGCTGAAAAGATAGGTGTAAACATCCCGGTGAAAGGCGCTGAACAGTTCTTCCAGCGGTGTGCCCATGCCGCCCGCCCCCTTTCACCCCATTGGTGGCCCGAACGGGCCGTTTCGTTACACATCCCTTTGAAAATATTATAATTTGCCGCCCAAAGCCGTGCAACCAAAAGAAAAGCGGCGCCGCCCGAAGGTGGCGCCGCTCTGCCGGAGAACAGCCGGGAAGGGAGATGCCCGGCAGGGAAATGTCTTGTCTGCGCTGTTTCAAAGCGCGGGAAAAAGCCTCAGGCCCCGGCGGCGGCCGCGTCCAGCAGCAGCTCGGCCTCGGGCAGAAGGTGGAGCGCGGTGGCCGGCAGGTCGGTGGTGGGGCCCAGTTCCAGCAGGCGGGCCACCACCGGCGCCTTGGCCGCGCCGAACACCGTCAGCTGCACCCGGCGCGCCCGCAGAAAATCCGCCACGCCCAGGGTGATGCCCTGGCGCAGGGGCGGCATGTCCGCGGCAAAATACTTCGGGGCCACCGTCTTGGTGGTCTCGGACAGCTCCGCCACATGGGCGGTGTGCTCGAAGGAGTCGCCCGGCTCGTTCAGCGCCAGGTGTCCGTTCATGCCCATGCCCAGCAGCAGGTAGTCGATGCTGCCCCAGTCCGCGATCTGCCGCTCCACGGCGGCGCACTCGGCGTCAAGGTCCCGGGCGAGGGCGTTGAACAGGCGGATGTTCTCCCGCCGCACGTTCGCCTTGGAAAAGAAATTCCGCTCCAGAAAGGAGGCGCAGCTGCCCTCCACCTCGGGACCCACGCCCACCCACTCGTCCAGGCCGACGAAGCGGGCGCGGGAGAAGTCCAGCCCGCGGCGAAAAAAGGCCTCGAACACCGGCAGGGAGGTGTGCCCCGCCGTAAGGCAGAGCACCGCGTCGGGCTTTTGGGCCAGCAGCGCGGCCACCGTGTCGGCGGCGTGATCGGCGGCCAGTTCCGCCGTGTCAAAAACCAGTTTCTTCATCTCGACCTTATTCCCCCAGCAGCAGTTCGATGGGGTACTTCAGGCCCTTGGGCTCAAAGGGCAGGTTGACCTTCGCGCCGCTCTTGGCGGAGGCGTAGGCGGCACAGATGATCTCCAGCACGGCGCGGCCGTCCTCGCCGGTGACGCAGGGGGTCTCGTCCTCCCGCACGCAGCGGATGAAGTGGCTCAGCTCCTGGGGATAGCCCTGGTTGAAGGCCTCCTCAAAGATGGTGAAGGTCCAGCCCTGGGAGCTGCCCGCCTTCTCGCTGGCGTAGTCGTAGCCGTCGGTGCTGTAAGTCAGCGCGGAGTTGCCCCGGAACAGGTCGGCGTAGGAAACGCCCTTGGTGCCGTAGACCTCGATGCGGTCGTCCATGCCGCCGTGCTTGGCCCAGCTGTCCTCGGCGATGCAGGTCACGCCGTTCTCAAACTCCACCAGGGTGACGGTGTTGTCGTCGCAGTCGGTGGTCTCTTTGTGCAGCACGGTCTTCATGTCGGCGTAGACGCTCTTGACGGGGTTGTTCTTGTTCATCCAGCGGAACCAGGCCAGGGCATGGCAGCCCATGTCCATCATCACGCCGCCGCCGGCGGTCTCTTTCTGATAGAACCAGCGGCTGTGGGGGCCGCTGTGCTTTTCGGCCTGCTTGAGCATGTACACGTCGCCCACCGCGCCCGCTTCCACCAGGGCGCGCACCCGCTCGTATTTGGGGGCGAAGCACAGCTCCTCGGCGTACATCAGCTTCAGGCCACGGCTGCGGCAGGCCTCGATCATCTCGTCCGCCTGCTCCAGCGTCAGGGCCAGGGGCTTTTCGATGATGACGTGCTTGTTCGCGCCGGCGGCCTTCAGGCAGGCTTCGTGATGCAGGTAGTTGGGCAGGCAGATGTCCACCACGTCCACCTGCTCGGCGGCCAGCAGTTCGTCGATGTCGCCGTAGGCGGCGGGGATGCCGTGGGCGGCGGCGAAGGCTTCGGCGTGCGCCTTGTCACGGCCATAGACCGCCACGACCTCTGCGTCGTGGACGAAACGGGCGTAGCTCTCGGCGTGGATATTGGCGATGAAGCCGGTGCCCAGCAGGGCGACCTTTGTCTTGCTCATGGAAAAGACCCTCCTTGTTTTTATCTTGGCGGGAAAAGCAACATTCCCAAAACAAATTGTAGCACATATTGCAAAAATGAGCAAAAATAAACTTATATAAACAAAATTGTGCAAGTTGACGGCAAAACGCGGCGTTCGGCCGTATGAACGGGGCGGGGCAGGCATAGAGTTTTGAATGGGTGGTGGAAACGGCGGCAAAAATGGAGTACTATAAGAAAAGGGCGGCAAACCGCCCACAGGAGGACCGACCAAAATGAACGAGATCAACATTCTTGTGACCCTCAATGAAAAATATCTGCCGCCGCTGCAGGTGCTTTTGACCTCGCTGCGCACCGCCCACCCGGACGAGGCGCTGACGGTGTGGCTGCTGCACAGCGGCATCAGGCCCGACGCGCTGGAAACGGTGGAGCGTCAGTGCGGGCGGCTGGGCATGACCCTGCGCTGCCTGACGGTGGACCGCTCGGTGTTCGACGCGGCCCCCGTGACCCGGCAGTATCCCCAGGAGATGTATTACCGGCTGCTGGCGGGGTGCTTTTTGCCGAAGGAGCTGGACCGGGTGCTCTACATCGACCCGGACATCCTGGTGCTCAACTCCCTGCGCCCCTTGTGGGAAACGCCGCTGGAGGGCAGGCTGTTCGCCGCCGCCTCCCACACCGGCAAGACCGGCCTGATGAACAACATCAACCAGGTGCGCCTGGGCACCGACTGCAAATACTTCAATTCCGGCGTGCTGCTCATCGACCTGAACGCCGCCCGGGCGCAGGTGCGCCCCCAGGACATCTTCCGCTATGCCGAGGAGAAGGGCAAGGCGCTGCTGCTGCCGGACCAGGACATCCTCAACGCCCTCTACGGCGACAGGACCCTGGAACTGGACGACACCCTCTGGAACTACGACGCCCGCAACTACAACACCTATCTGCTGCGCAGCGGCGGCGTGTGCGACATGGACTGGGTGATGCGCAACACCGGCATCCTGCACTTCTGCGGCAAGTCCAAGCCCTGGCGGCCCGGCTATGTGCGGCGGTTCGGCATCCTCTACAAGCACTACATCCAGCTGACAAGGCGCACCGGGGCGTACCTGGGCGACTGAGCGGCGGCAAAAACAAAGAACAGGCCCCCTTCCGCAATGTGCGGCAGGGGGCCTGCTTTATTCAGCGTTCAGGATTCAGGACCGGCGGCGCGCGCGCACCACCAGCACCACGGCGGCGATCACCGCGGCCGCGCCAAGCACCAGCAGGGGCAGGGCAAAGCCGGGCAGCGCGCCGCCCGTGGAGGCGGGCTCATCGGCGTCGGAAGCGGGGCCCTCCGGCGCGGCGCTGGCGGCCGGAGTGGCCGAAGGCGCGGGCGAGGCGGAGGGGGCCGGCGTGGCCGAAGGCGCGGGGGTGGCCGTGGGAGCCGGCGTGGCGGTGGGCTTCACCGGGGCGGGGGTAGCCGCCGGGGTGGCCGCCGGGGCCGGCGTGGCCGTGGGCGCGGGAGCCGGGTCAGAGCCGGGTGCCGCGGTGGGGGCAGGCTGTTCCTTCACGGTCAGCTGCACCTGCTGCTCCACGGCGGTGTAGCGGCGTGCGTCCGCCGGGGTGAACACCACGGCGAAGCTGCCGCCGGCCTGGGGCCGGGCGTCCGGCTCCTTCCAGGCGAAGGTGCCGGGCACGTCCGCCTTGCCGCCGGTGAGGGCGCTGGTTTTCAGCGCCTGCCCCTTGGTGAGGGGCGCGGCGGTGGGCAAGGCGGTCACGGCGGGAGCCTTGGGGATGGGGTCCACCTGCTCCAGCTGCGCCTTGCCGGCCACCAGCAGAGCGCCGGGCATCCCGGCGGCCTCGGCGGCCTCGATCTCACGGCGCAGGGCGGCGGCGGTGTCATCCAGAAGCTGGCGGTTCTGCTCGGTGTAGTCCCACTGGGTGAGGCGGGCATATTCCGCGTCCAGTTCGCTCAGGGCAGTCGCCTTCTCCCGGGCGAGATGGGCTTTTTCCGAGATGGAATCCACCGCGGCCGGGTCGCAGAAGAAGCGGGCGTCAGCGTCCAGCTCGCTCAGGCTCTGCTCCAGCGCGGCAAGCTCGTCCACGGTGCCGGAGGTGGCCTCGCTCATGGGCTTGTTGTACCAGTCCTCGGCCTGCCCCATCCAGCCCAGGGCACTCTCCATGGCCTGCAGCCGGTCCAGCTGGCTTTCCAGCAGGGCGCGGGCTTCGTTTGCGGCGGCCAGGGCGCTGGCAGAATCGGAAAGCTGGCTTTGGGCGGCCAGCTCATTTGCGGCGGAGCCGCGCAGGGCTGCGCCCACATCCGCTTGGCGGTCACCCCGGTCTGCCATGCTCACCGGGGCGTTCAGCTTGCCGAGGATGGGGGCGAACTGCGCGGTCCAGTGCTGGGCCAGTTCCTCGGCCCGGGCGGCGCGGGTGGGCACGGCGCTCATGGCCTGGGCCGCGTCGTTCAGGGCCTGCTGCATGAGGTCCAGCTGGTCCACGGTGGCCGCTTCGATGCTGTCGTGGGCGGTGGTGTAGGCGCTTTCGATGCGGGCCCAGTCCTCATCGTAGTAGTTGGCGGCGGAGTAGCTGCCTTTCAGGGCGTTCAGGCCCTCCTGAAAGCTTTCCTTGATGGCGGAAAGGGGCTTCCACACCGGGTAAAGGGTCACGCTGCCGCCGTCCTCGGCGGTGAGGTTCTGCACCGACTGGCCGGCGAAATACTCCGGCTGTTCCGCGTCGGCGCTCTGCGCCCAGCCCAGGAACACCCCTTCCGCGTTGGTGAAGGTGCTGTCGGGCAGGGTCGCGCTCTGGCCGTAGGTGGCGGGGATGCCGTCCATGGAGCCCTCGCCGCCGCCCGGGGCAAAGTGGATGGTGTAGGTGTTGGGCCGCCACTGGGCGTAGAGGTACACCGCGGTGCGGCTGCCGTTCTCGCCCGCCAGATTTTCCACGGTGGCGCCGTTTTCAAAGTCCCGGCCGCCCACGCCGTCGCTGTAGGTGGACCAGTGATCGAAGGTGTGGCCGGTGCGGGTGAAGGCGTTGGGGGTCAGGGCAAAGGACGCGCCGTAGACGGCGGACTGGGGCTCCATGCTGCCCTGGCCGCCGTTGGCCCGGTAATACACGGTGTAGGGGTTGGGCACCCACCGGGCGTAGACGGTCTGGCCGTTGGCGGGCAGCTGGTCCTCCGGGCGCACCGGGCGGGTGAAAGAGGAGCCCAGATACCACTCCACGGTGTCGTAGCCGGTGCGGGGGTTCTGCTCGTAGAACACCTCCGCGTCCACCGTGAAGTCGGGGATGTTGGGCAGAACCAGAGTGTCCAGATGGTTGTTGGCCGCCACGAAGCCGCTGTCCTTCAGCGCCGGGTTGCCGCTCATGTTCAGGGTGGTGAGCTTGTTGTAGTCGATGTGCAGGAACTCCAGCTTTTTCAGCATGGAGCAGTCAAAGCTGGTGAGGCTGTTGTCGAAGGTCTCGATGAACACCAGCTCCAGGTTGCGGCTCACGTCCAGCTGAGTGAGGGAGTTGTGGCGGCAGTAGAGCTGCACCAGCTTCGGGTTGCCGGCAAGGTTCAGCTCGGTGAGCCTGTTGCGCTCGCAGTTCAGGTCCACCAGTTCCGGGCAGCCGGTCACGTCCAGGTGCTCCAGGGCGTTGGTGGCGCAGTACAGCGAGGTCAGCCGGGTGTTTTTGCTCACATCCAGGCTGGTGAGCCGGTTGTTGTTCACGTTCAGCCGTTCCAGCGCGGTGAAATGGCTGATGCCGGTCAGGTCACCGATGCCCAGGCCGGAGAGGTCCAGCACGGTGATCTGTGCCAGTTCCCCGCTGGTGAGCACGCCGTCGGCGCCCATGCCGTTCAGGTTGCCTTTGTCCAGCAGCCAGCCGCGAAAGATTTGGTCGGGGAAATTCGTTTCATTGATGTCCACGTCCTGCCCGAGGGCGAAGGCGCCCGCCGGCAGGGCCAGCGCCACCAGCGCCAGGGCCAGCGTGACGCAGAGAGTCTTCAGCAAAGTTCGCATGAGGGTTCTCCTTTTTATGTTCTGATGCGGGACATCCGCGCCGGGCCGCATTTAAGAATGATTCCTGCCAAGAAGTTTATTGTACAATACTTTCCGCCGCTGTCCATACCTTTTAAAAAAAAGGAAGGGGCGTTTGCCGGGCGGCCGTTTTTCTGACGGGCCCCGGCGGGGGCGCTTGCCTTTTGGCGCGGTATTTCATATACTGTCTATACGACTCGGAAGAGGAGGAGAGCGGGCGTCTTTCGGCCCCGCGCTGCGGCAATGAAAGAGAGAAAGAAAATCAAAAGCCAGGCAAAGACCTGCCTGAAAAGGCACTGGTTCATCTTTGTGGCCGCCTGCCTGATCGCGGCCTTTCTGGGCTCGGAGTTTTCCGGCGCGCTGGGCTTTTCCTCGGCGCGGAGCCTGGGGGTGACCGGCCAGAGCAGCGTGCCCAAGACCCAGGTGACGGAAAACTCTTGGGAGGGCATCCTGGCCACCATCGCGCAGAACGACCTGCAGGCCGGGCGGGACGCGGCGGACCGGGCCCAGCAGGCGGCGGTGGAGGCCGCCCAGAAGGGAGACCCGGCCTTTGGGCGCACCCGGGGCGTGCTGTCGGAGGTGGTCAACCAGATCACCTCCGGCTCCATCGTGGTCACGGCGGTGGCGGCGGCCGCCTCCATCACCGGCTCGGAGAGCGGAGGTGTGGCGCTGCTGGTGGTGGTGTTTGCGCTGGGTCTGGCGGTGTTCTGGTTCTTCATCCAGAACGTGTTCCCGGTGGTGATGCGCCGGGTCTTTCTGGAGGGCATGCTCTACGACCGGGTGACCCCCCAGCGGTTTTTGTTCCTCATCCGGGTGCGCCGCTGGCGGCGGGCCGCCTGGACCATGTGCGTGAAATACGTGCTGTATCTGCTGTGGTGCCTCACGGTGGTGGGGGGCGTGGTGAAGCACTATTCCTACTTCCTGGTGCCCTACATCGTGGCGGAAAACCCGGACATGACCGCCCGGCAGGCCATCGGCCTCTCCCGCCGGATGATGCGGGGCCACAAGTGGGAGTGCTTTGTGTTCGAACTGTCCTTCATCGGGTGGGACGTGCTGGGCATCCTCACCCTGGGCCTGAGCGACGTGCTGTTCACCAATCCGTACAAAGTGGCCTGCTTCACCCGCTACTACGCCCGGCTGCGGGCCCTGGCCATCCAGAACGGCCTGCAGGACGCGAAGCTTTTGGACGACGACTATCTCTATGAAAAAGCGCCCGCCGACGCCATCGCCAAAAAATACAGCGACGTCATCCGGGTGATGAACACCCCCGACGGCGAGCAGCACAGCCTTTCCGGCTGGCGGGGCGTGCTGGCGGACGACTTCGGCGTGCTGCTGTTCCCCCGGGAGCAGGACCGGGTGGCCGAGGCCCGGCGGGCGGACCGGGTGCGGCTGTTCGCGCTGATGGACGACGTGGAGGGCACGGCCTATCCCGTGCGGCTCTACCCCCTGCCGGAAGAGGAGCGTCAGAAACTGGTGGAGTCGCTGAACTACATGCGGCGCTATTCCGTCTGGTCGCTGCTGGCCATCTTTTTGAGCCTCTCGGTCTTCGGCTGGCTGTGGGAGGTGGGCCTGCATCTGGTGTCCACCGGCGAGCTGGTGAACCGGGGCGTGCTCCACGGGCCCTGGCTGCCCATCTACGGCACTGGCGCGGTGCTCATGCTCACGGTGCTCTACCGGCTGCGGGGCCGGCCGGGGCTGGAATTTCTGGCCACCATCCTGCTGTGCGGCACGCTGGAGTACGTGACGTCGCTGGTGCTGGAACTGGCCACCGGCGGCACCCTGTGGTGGGATTACAGCGGCTATTTCCTCAACCTGAACGGGCGCATCTGCGCCGAGGGCCTGCTGGTGTTCGGCGTGGGGGGCCTGGCGGTGGTGTACATGGCGGCCCCGCTGCTGGACGCGGCCCTCGCCCGTGTGGACCGGAAACTGCTGGTGACGATGTGCAGCGTGGTGGCGGCGGTCTTTTTCTGCGACGCGGTCTGGTCCCAGTTCGAGCCCAACACCGGCCGGGGCGTCACCGACATCGAGGGCGGCCGCCCTGCCTCCGGCTATGCGCAGCAGGCGGAAAACTGACAGAACGAAAAACTTCCCGGTGGAGCCCACCGGGAAGTTTTTTGTGTCTCAGGCCACGCGCCGGGGCCGTTTTGTCAGCACAAGGCCCACCAGAAGGCCCGCCAGCGCGGGCACCACCCAGCCGAAGCCCTTGTCCGCCAGGGGCAGCCACTGGGCCAGGCCCGCCACCGGGGCCAGCAGCCGTGCCGCCGCCGAACCTTTGGGCAGCGCGCAGACCAGGTCCAGCACCGCCGCCGGGATGGTGAAGCCCACCGTCCAGGCCAGCACGGTGCGGTGGTTGCCGAACAGGCGGCCGAACAGCGTCAGCAGGATGAGCACGATGGACAAGGGATAAAGGAACATCAGCACCGGGGCGGTCCAGGCCAGAATGGCATCCAGCCCCAGGTTGGCAATGGCGAAGCTGAACAGGCAGAAGCCCACGGCCCACACCGGGTAGCGGGGCCCGCGGGGGAACATCTGCACAAAGGTCTCGCCGCAGCTGGTCACCAGACCCACCGCGGTCTTGAGGCAGGCCACCGTGACCGTGGCCGCCAGGATGAGCGCGCCCGCGCTGCCGAAATAGTGCTGGACGATCTGGGCCAGGGCCTCGCCGCCGTTGGCCGCGGGTTCGAAAAGCCCGCGGCTCTGGGCGGCCATCACCGCCACCAGAACGTAGATGAGGCCCATCAGCAGCGCGCTGAACACCCCCGCGCCCACGGTGCTTTTGGCCACCTGGCCGGGCTCGGTGACCCCCAGCCGGCGGATGGCGTCCACCACGATGATGCCGAAGGCAAGCCCCGCCAGCGCGTCCATGGTGTTGTAGCCCTCCAGAAAACCGGCGGCAAAGGCGTCCGCCTCATAGGCGCCCATGGGAGCCGCGGCGCTCACCGCGCCCAGGGGCGAGACGAGCGCCCGCACCACCAACACCGCCAGAAAGCACAGAAACAGCGGGTTGAGCACCTTGCCGATCCAGGTGAGCAGCTCGCCCGGCCGCAGCGAGAAAAACAGCACCGCGCCGAAAAACACAAGGGAGAAGAGCGCCAGCGCCAGACGCTGGTCCGCCCCCGGCAGCAGCTGCTGCACGCCCACCGTGTAGGAGACGGTGGCGCAGCGGGGGATGGCGAACAGCGGCCCGATGGTGAGATACAGCACGCAGGTGAAGAACAGGCCGTAGCGGCGGCCCACCCGGCTGCTCAGCTCCAGCAGGCCGTCCGCCCGGCTGACGCCCAGAGCGGCCACCCCCAGCAGCGGCAGGCCCACGCCGGTGATGAGCAGGCCGGCGCTGGCCAGCCACACACTGCTGCCCGCCAGCTGGCCCATGGAGGCGGGGAAGATCAGGTTCCCCGCGCCGAAAAACATACCGAACAGCATGCTGGCCACCGCCAGCAGCTGCCGCATCGTGAGCTTTTTCATGTTCCACCGCCTTGTGCCGTTTTTTGTCGGATACAAGGAGAGTATACCGCATTCGTCCCCGCTTGGCAAATGCCCGGAAAAACAAAAAAGCGCCCCTCCCCGAAAAAGGGGAGAGGCGGCGGGAAGCGGCTCTTATTTCAGTTCCTTCCACTGACTCTTGATGAACAGGCCGGTGATGACGGGCACCAGCGCGGAGCCGATGAGGGACATCACGATGGCCGGCGCTGCGCCCAGTTCGCCCATGTTCTGGGTCACGCCCACCACGAAGGAGCCCACGGCGCACACGCACATCACGATGTAGCCGGCCTTGCGCTGGCCGAACAGCAGCACGCACAGGCCGATGATGGAGACGACGGCGATGGCCACCGACAGCCAGCGGCCTTCGGAGAGATTCAGTCCGGTGGTGCACACGCAGAGCACCAGAGCGACCCACAGCCAGATCTTGGCAGATTTCTTCATGTTCGTATCCTCCTGAAAATTCAATGTTGATGTTTATTCCCGCCCGGCGGCCAGAACGGCTTTGGCCAGTCCGTCCAGGTCCGCCGTGTCGGGGTGGGAGAGGGCATGGTCGAAGTTCTCGATCATGGCCTCCAGAATGGGGGCGTGGTCCGGGGCGGCCAGCATCGCCTCGTAGCGCCGGCGCACCGCCTGGGGCATCTTGCCCTGGCACATGTAGCTGCCCACCAGGGTGCAGCCCTGGCCCAGGTTCGCCTGCACACGCTTCAGCACCGCCTGGAAATAGGCGGGCTGGCTGCCGAACCCGGCGGTGCCGAACAGGAACACTTCCTTGTGCTCCACAGTGGCGAGAAAAGCCGCCAGCGCCTCGTCGCAGCTGCCCTTGTCGGTCCAGAAGCCGACGTACAGCCGGTCGGCCGCCAGCGCCGCCGCGTCGGGGCCGCCGAAGTAAAGGCAGTCCTCCGCAGGCAGAGCGCTTTGGATGGCACGGGCAAGCAGTTCGGTGTTGCCGGTGCGGCTGGAATAAACGATGGCATAACTCATTTTCTGTTGCCTCCTTCAAAAATGCAGTGAACGCCCTTGTGCTCCATCAGGCCGCCCAGACAGCCCTTGTTGCACCGCACGCAGCGGCGCACCTCGGCGGCACGGCCGCCGAGCACCTTGTTGGGCCAGTCGGGGTCGGCGATGAGCTGGCGGCTCATGGCGGCGCAGTCGATGCGGCCTTCGGCCAGCTGCCGCTCCACGAAGTCCGGGTCGGTCAGCCCGCCCACGCCGCACACCGGCAGACGGGTGTACTGCCGCACCATGTCGCACAGGAACAAAAAGCAGCCTTCCTCCCCAAAGTCCGGGTGGTTCGCCGGAGGGATGGTGTCCGTCAGGGCGCTGTGGTTCGCCAGCGTCACATGGAAGCTGGTCACGCCCGCGGCTTCCAGCATCGGCACGGCCACCGCCAGCTCGTCGGGCAGAAGGCCCGCCCGGCCGTAGTTTTCCAGCCGCACCACCAGCTTGAAGTCGATGGGCAGGTCCGGCTGGCTGGCCCGCACCGCCTCCACTGCCTCCCGGGCAAAGCGCAGGCGGTTTTCCAGGCTGCCGCCGTAAGCGTCGGTGCGCCGGTTGAACAGGGAGGAGGCAAAGCTGCCGCACATCCTGTCGCCGTGCACCTGCACCAGGTCGAAGCCCGCCCGGCGGGCCTGGGCGGCCGCGTCGCCGAAGGCGGCGGTGATGCGCTTCACCTTTTCGGCGGGCAGGCCGGTGATGTAGGGACCGGCCGCGTCGTTCAGCTTTTGCCGCAGCCCGTCCGGGCTGATGCGCCGGGTCAGCAGGGCGGGCAGGTATTTCACCATCGCCCCCAGGTCCGAATCCGACTGATGCAGCTGCGCCCCCGCGAGGCACCCCTCGCTGTGCAGCGCGCCGGTGAGCCGCCGGTAGTGCTCAAACCCTTTTTTCGAAAACAGGCTGCCGAAGCCCTTTTTACCAACCGGCACGTCGCCCACCCAGGCCAGGGCGCAGCCCCCGGCGGCGATGCGCCGCAGCAGTTCCTCCTGCTGCGGTTCCGCAAGGCCCAGGGTGGTGGGGGGCGAACACGATGCGGTTTTTCAGCCGCAGGCCCCCCAGCTCCAGCGGCCGCCCGATGGCCTCATACATGGCGCGGGACCTCCCGGCCCGGGGTCAGCTTGCGCAGCAGGGCGAACAGGGTCTGCCGCTCCTCTTCGGTGAGAACGGCCAGCCGCTTTTCGTCCCAGTCGAAGAACACCTGATGGCTGATTGCAAAGGCCTCCCGGCCCTTCTCGGTCAGGTCCAGCTGGTAGCGGCGGCCCGCCTTCTCCTTGGTGAGAAAACCGTTCTCCACCAGCTTGGTGATGCACCGCTGGGAGTGGCCCCAGTCCAGATGCAGCGCCTCGGTCAGGTCCGAGGGGGTGGTGCCCGGGTGCTTGCCCACATAGATCAGAAAGAACAGCAGGCCGAAGTGCAGGCCCAGTTTTTCCAGCTTTTCGCTGGTGTAGGCGGTGAAATCCCGGTAGAACACCGAGGAATGGTAAGCCAGTGTGTCAAACATTGCTTCCGCTCCTTTCGTCACTTGACAAGGTCAAGTATACACCGTCATTTGACTTTGTCAAGTGAAACCCGCAAAAAAATTTTGCCCCGCCGCAAAGGGCAGGGCAAACGAGGTCAGCGGATGTAGAACATGATTTTGGTGATATATTCGTTCTCATCGTAGGACGAGAGGTAGTCGTTGATGCAGAACTCATAGGAGTCGGAGATGATCTCCAGCCCGTTTTCGTCGCAGAAGCGCAGCAACTCCTGATAGGAGCGGCCCATGGAGGCGTAGTCGCCGAAGTGGTACAAACTGACGCACCGCCCGGCGGGCAGCTGGCGGATGTTGCTGGCCAGCGGGGTGTTCTCGGTGAGCAGGAACGCCAGCGACGCCTGGATGAAATCGCCCCGGCGCACCCGCTCCAGCGGGACCGACACGCCGCACTGAAAGAAGATGGGCAGCTGCTTTTCAAAAGAGGCTGCAAAGCACTTTTTGGTGGCGATGCTTATCTCCCGGGGGCTGAAAGGGGGCTGCACCGGCTCGTAGAGGATATACTGGCCCTTCGTCTGCCCCACATGCACCGCCGCGCGCTGCCGGCGGAAGGAGTTTGCGCGCTCCATCTGGTCGCAGCGGTGGGCCAGCCGGCTGCGGATGAGGTTCAGCTCGGCGATCTGCTGGTCGATGCGGGTCAGCTGGCTGCGCAGAAGCACCAGACTGCTGTCGATGGTGTAGTGCTTCATGTGCTCCTGAATTTCTTTCAGCGAGAAGCCTATCTTCTTCATGATGAGGATGGTGTCCAGAAAATCCAGCTGGGCGGCGCTGTAATAGCGGTAGCCGTTGTCCGGGTCCACCCAGGCCGGGCGGAACAGGCCGATCTTGTCGTAAAAGATCAGGGTCTGCTTGGAGATGTTCTGGTACTTCGCAAGTTCGCCGATCGAAAAAAGATTTTCCATACAGCCTCCTTGACATTATAGTTACTATATCCTTTATTATAGCTCCAGGGGACCCCGGCATCAAGGAGGTTATATCGTGATCCAAGCGTTTTCAAGGCCGATGAGCTACGGGCAGTATCTGAAAAGCCTGCTGCCCAGCGTTCTGACCATGATCTTTCTGTCGTTCTACACCACCATCGACGGCTTTTTCGTATCCCGCTATGCGGGTTCGGACGCGCTGGCGGGCATCAACATCGTCATCCCCATCACCTGCGTCACCTTCGGCGTTGCGGTGATGCTGGCCACCGGGGCGGGCGCCATCATCGGCGAGCACCTGGGCCGCGGCGAGATGGAGCAGGCAAACCGCATTTTCAGCTTCATGTGCCTGGTGCTGCTGGCCTTTTCGGTGGCGTTCACCGCCCTGGGTGTGGCCTTTCTGCGCCCCATCGCGGTGCTGCTGGGCAGCAGCGAGCGGCTGATGCCCCACGTGCTGCCCTATGCGCTGGTGGTGTTTCTGGGCACGGTGCCCATGGCGTTCAAGCTGTTCTTTGAGTATCTGGTGCGCAGCGACGGCAACTCCAAGGTGGGGCTTGCCATGTCAGTGGCTGGTCTGGTGCTGAACGTGGGGCTGGACTATCTCTTCGTGGGCGTGTTCGGCCTGGGCACGCTGGGCGCGGCCTGGGGCACCACCCTCTCCATCACGGCCAGCGCCCTCATCGGGCTCGTCTACTTTCTACGCTTTGGCAACATCCGCTTCGCCCGCCCCAAGGCGGACGCAAAGGTGCTGCTCAAATCCTGCACCAACGGCAGCAGCGAGATGTTCACCGAGTTCTCCACCGGCATCACCACCCTGCTGTTCAACCTGATGGTGATGAAATACTTCGGCGAGGACGGGGTGGCCGCCGTGACCATCATCATGTACATCTACTACTTCTTCATCTCCTTCTACATGGGCATCGCGGTGGCGGTGGCTCCGGTGGTGAGCTACAACGTGGGTGCGCAAAACCCGGACAAAATTCGGGAGATGCTGCGTTACAGCTTCCGCACCATCGCCGTCACGGCGGCGCTCATCCTGGCCGCGTCGCTGCTGGGGGGCCAAGCCATCATCCACCTCTTCGTGCAAAGCGGCAACGTGTTCGACATCACCTGGCAGGCCCTCCGGCTGTTCAGCCCGGTGTTCGTGTTCATCGGCTTCAACGTGTTCCTCTCGGGCTATTTCACCGCCCTGGGCAACGGGCTGACCAGCGCGGTCATCTCGCTGCTGCGAAGCCTGGTGCTGGTGGTGGTGTTCATCGCGGTGCTGCCGCTGCTGCTGGAGGAAAACGGCATCTGGCTGACCATGCCCTTCTCCGAAGCGGCGACCGTTCTCGTGGCGGTGCAGCTCTACCGCACGCAGGGCAGGCCGCCGGCAGCCACGGCGTAAAGCGCGCCCCCAAGAAAAACAAGGAAGCCCGCAGAGCCCTGCGAACAAGGGCCCTGCGGGCTTTTGTGATGCCGGAAACAGCGGGGAATGCGTCCGCATTCAGCCCTCTTTGGAGAACCAGCGGCGGACAAAGGCGCCGGCGGGGCCTTCCTGCCCCGGGAGAAGGTAAAAATACAGCCGTTCCTCATCCTCCAGGGTGCGCAGATAAAGGCCGCTGCCCTTGCCGCGGGGCAGGGGCTTGACCTGAAGAGAGCAGGAAGAGGAGTCCGGCAGATAGAGAACGGAGGTGCCGTAAAAGTCGGTGAGGATGCACACCGGCCCGGCGTCCGTCATGGCGCAGAAGCATTCGGGGTCCGGCCGGCGCTGGAGGAGGTAGAGCAGACTGCGGTTTTTGCCCCGCAGGAAGATATGGTCCAGGATTTGACCGCCGAAGCGATAGGCCAGGAGAGAGGTGTAGTACATGGCGTAACTCTCCTGCAAAAGCTGCGCAAAAGAGGGGGAGTCGGGATGCCGCAGGGGCGGGCGGCGGTCGGCGGGCTGGCCCAGCAGGAGGCTGAGGACAGGGTAGAGCTGGTCCTCTTTTGTCTTGTTGTAGGAAAAGCCGGTCCGGCCGCCGTCTTTGAGCCGGACGGTGACCGTGCATTTTATCAGCTGGACGGAATAACCGACCTGCGCCACATCGCCGGGCCGGATGCGCCACACATCCAGTCTGCCGCCGGCCATGCGCTGGAGGCGGACCTCGCCGCCGAACCAGGCGGTGACATATTCCGGCGCGCCGGAGTACTGATGGATGCGGGGGATGAGGGTGATGTTCCCCGGCGGCATGCCCGCGGCGTTCCAGTCCGCCAGCGCGGCCCGGAAGGGGGCGGGCACCTCGCTCCAATCGTACATCCGCTTGGGCCAGGAAGCGAGGGTCGGCCGGCGGTCTTCGCGAATATTCATGGGGGCTCCTTCCATGTGTTTAACGGGGCATAAACTGGGCTTTTATGGCTTCCACGACCTTTGGAATGGCCGCAGACACGCGCTTTGTGAGAGGCACATGCGGGCGGGGCGGCTCCACTTCAAACCGCCCCCCTTGTGCAAGCACACGCCCGATGATGAGCGACTGCAATTTCTTCGAGTGCCGCCAACTCCTGTATGAGATCGTGCCATAGCGTTCGCCTTCGGCTGTGTAAAGATCATAGCCTCGGAAAAAACGTCCGGTCTGTTTGATCAGCGCGATCTTTTCCCATTCATACCGTTTGGGCAGTTTGGCCAAGGAAGGGATTTCTCCAAAAATCGGCTCAATGCAAACAGCTGTTTGATCGATCGTAAGTTTTTGGTTCAAGAGGAATATCAAGAAGTATACAGACAACGCCGCGAAACCCACAGCAATTACATATCCGTGCCCCCTCTTTGCGCCAACGTAATAATCACCGCCTCTTGCCATCATGAACTCAGCGAAAAAGCCATAGCCAATCAGTATAGATGCCACCGGAAGTAAGCCAAAAAACCGTCTGAAAAACTTCGGGTAAAAAACAAGCCTCTCATTGTTTGCAAACGATTTGTCGAAACTCATTTTTCTTTTCCTTCCCCGTTCAAATCATATGACCGCAAATAGCGCCATAACGCATAGCGATTATATAGGGATATCGGTGCGCCGAACGTAGATAGCATGAAATATACCACGAAAATGCAGTAATCAAATTGGGACATTTCTGCAAGTGAGGGGACAGAGTTCCCTTTCAACAGGAAACCGCACTGTATCCACGCGATATAAAGGTTGCAAATGCTCCAGACGACCCATAAAATACTCCAGAATCTTGCCTGCCTGTCCGCGCTCGGAATCAGTGCTTCGACCAATTTCCACCATATGCCAACCTCAAGCGCTGCTCTAAAAAGAATCAGGAGCGCTCGAAAAAGCGGAGCGGGGAAGGGGACCACCGCCAACAGAATATCCACGGCTATGGCGGCGCCACCCATTATACCGACCACCACTTTGTCACGCTTTCTGGAAATGAAGAAAATTGCAACGATCACGAGCAACAGTGTTCCATCGACCTTTCCCCTGGCCATGCTCCAGAAGCCAAGACAGAGGAAAAGCTGATACACAAAGCGTCCTCGTCGCGCTATATACGCATTTGTTTCCGCCGGGCTGTTCTGCAGCATTATCTCACCTTGCAATCGTTCAACACAAGCCGTTTGTTCAGCTATAGTGACAGGCAGCATTGCAGGGCATGGCCGCGGATGGATAGAAACGAACAAGGTGCATTTGATGCACGCATAGTTCCAGGGGCCTTTTTTGGCCTTGCCGCGTTGGACCGGAACACGACCGGGGCATTGACCCTGCCGGCAAAATCCTTGTGGCTTTGACCTTGGGAAAAACTCAGTCCACCGGCAGATACACCCCGAACACGCCGTTAGAAAACTCCCCGCCGGCAAAGCGGCGGACGACGCCGTCGATCTTCACCTCATAAACATGGAACACCTTCTCCGCGCCGTGGCGGGGGTCGGTGACGATGGCGGTCTCCCTGCAGTCCCGCCAGGGATATTTGAAAAGGTTCACACCAAAGGCTTTGCACTCCCCGGTGGGGCCGGCGGTCTCAAATCTCCAGTCCATCTTTTTCCCCCTGCGTCACGTCGCCTCAAGTCCCCGGTAAAACGCCCGCGCCTTCTCCAGGTCCTTCTCGTTGGGGCGGCCCTTGGCGAGGCCGCCTACCAGTTTGAAGGGGCCGAAAGTGTCGTAGCCCTTGCAGCTGAATTCGCCCAGCACCGGGCAGCCTTTTTCCGCGGCGATCTGAGCCAGCGCTTTTGCGCCGGTGCCCTTTGCGCCGCCGTAGGTGTAGACGAAGAACACCGGCTTGCCCGCGGGCAGATACTGCCGGGCGAAGGAGGCCACCGCCTTGTGCATCTCAAAGCCGTAGATGCCGGAGGCAAAGCCGATGCGGTCGTATTCTTCCAGCCGCACCGCCTGGCGGGTGCGGACGTCGATGAGGTCGGCGCCACCCGCCCGGGCCATAGCCTCCACCACCTTGCGGGTGTTGCCATGGTGGCAGGAAAGATAGCAAATCGCCGTTTTCATTCTTCGTTTCCTCCTTGCAGCGTCCAGCCGAAGTCGTTGTGGTAGATCATCTGGCGGGTCATGCCGCCGTCGATGCAGATGTTCTCGCCGGTGATGAAGCCCGCCTTGTCCGAGCAGAGAAACAGCACCATGCTGGCGATGTCCAGCGGGGTGCCCACCCGCCCGGCGGGCTGCTGAGCGGCGTCCGGGCCGGTCCACATCGCATCGCCGGTCTCGATCCAGCCCGGGGAGATGCTGTTCACCCGCACTCTGCCCGCAAGGCTCACCGCCAGGGCGTGGGTCAGCGCCGAGATGCCGCCTTTGGCCGCGGTGTAGCTCTCGGTCTGGGGCTGGCTCATCCGGTCCCGGGAGGAGGAGATGTTCACCACCGCCGCCCCCGGCGCAAAATGGGGCGTGAACAGCTTGGTCAGGTAGAAGGGGGCGGTCACCCCCACCCGCAGAGCATAGTTGAACTCCTCATAGCTGCACTCGCCGATGCCTTTCATCAGGGGCAGGGCGTTGTTGATGAGATAGTCCACATGGCCGTGGTCCGCGATGACCTTGCGGGCAAACTCCTCCAGCACCGCCCGGTCGGCCAGATCGCCCACAAAATAATCATTTGGCAGAAGGTCGATGACGCACACCTCGGCCCCGGCTTCGCGGAATTCCCGGGCAATGGCTTTGCCGATGCCCTTCGCGCCGCCGGTCACCACGGCGACTTTGTTTTCAAACATGGCGTTTCCTCCTTTAGTCCGCGTCCTCGTCCAGCGCCTCTACAAGAAAGCTCACCGGACGGAATCCGTCGTTGCAGGAGAGCATGGCGGAGCGGGGATTTTTCATCCAGCCGTCATAGAAATCCTCCGCGCCGTGACTCAGGGCCAGCACAAAGGGGGAGAGGGTGTCCCAGGCGCTGGGGCAAAAGCCTTCCGGCTTCTGCCAGCCGTTGGCGATGAACACCTGGCCCTCCTGCATCTCGCAGGCGTGCTCGATGGGGTTTTCGTAGCGCGCCATCAGGTCCTCATACCGGGTGATGCGCATGACGGTGATCCTGCACTTTTTCATATGATGATACCCTCGCAGTGGTCGATCTCATGCTGGATGATCTGGGCGGACCAGCCGGTCCAGGTCTTGAACCGCTCCCGGAACTGCTCGTCCTGATATTTCACCTTGATGGTCTTCCAGCGCTTTGTCTTGCGGGTGCCGGTGAGGGACAGGCAGCCCTCTTCGGCCTCGTAGGGGCCGCTTTTCTTGACGATTTCCGGGTTGAACAGCACCCGGTAGGTGCCCTCGTCGTCAAAGGCGATGATGCGCTTTGCCACGCCGATCATGTTGGCGGCCATGCCCACACAGCCGTCGGCATGGGCCTCCAGCGTCTCCAGCAGATCGGCGGCCACGGGCAGGTCGCCGGGGGTGGCGGGCTCGGCTTTTCGCGCCAGAAACAGCACGTCTTTGCATATTTCTCGAATCATTTCGGTCCTCCTTGTGGCTTTGAATGGCGGCCGCGATGGGTTCAGTCCGGCTGCTGGCCGTCGTGGGCCTGCCACTGGCACTGGGTCATCTGCATCTGCGAGAACACAGCGGTAAAGGACGACTCCTCTGGCGAGCAGGCGTAAAGGCCGAAGCGGATGGCGCCGCCGCCTTTGCGCAGATGGCAGACGCGCATCTGGCTGAAATCGGCCCCGTCCCGGGAGCATTCCAGCCGGTAGTCGTCCCCGCGGCGGCTGAGGCGGTACCACATGGTGCGGATGCTGCCGTCGATGGCGGTGGTGGCCCAGTCGGAATAGCCCTCGTTGGTCACAACGCTGCCCAGATGCTGAAAGGCCCCGTTCTCGTATTCCACCGAGGCCTTGAGCCAGTTTTCGCTGTCCAGATAGAGAACGACCCCGCACTGGTCAAAGCGGTGGCAGGCGGCGGAAAAGTCGGTCTTCACCACAAAGCTGAAATAGGGTTCTGACGTTTCCATCTGCAGCAGGGGCGCGTTGTCGTTGCGGAAATGGTAATAGGTGCGCTGCCACAGGTCGGTGTGGGGCTGCGTGGTCATTTCGATCTTGTCCGCCGCGATGCGGTACTGCTTCGGCGGCCGGGTCCAGACCAGCTTGTTGACGTCAAAGTTCATAGAGGCGACCTCCTGATTTTATACCAACATTGTAACGCCCGGCGAAAAGCGATGCAAGCGCCTTGCGCATTGCGTTTCCCCGATGAAAACCATATACTAAAAGCAGAAGCTGACATTAGGAGGCGCGATCATGAGCAAGGCCAGGCTGGTCCACGTTCTTTCCATTTTGCAGCAGCAGACCAATGAACACAAAGCTCTCACTCTGCACGAGATCTGCGAAAAGCTGGTGGAGATGTACCCGGAGGAGCAGTGTTCGGAACAGGGGGTGCGCCGTGACCTTTCGCTGCTGGAAGGCCTCAGCGAGGAACGGGCGCTTTCGGTCCGGATAGAGTCCCGGGCGAATGCGCACAACCAGCGCAGCTACAAGGCCTACCATCCAAAGTTCGGGCTGAACGAGGCCCGGCTGGTCTTTGACTCGGTTTCGATCAGCCGTTTTTTGAGCCACGGGCAGAAAAAGGCGCTGATCTCCCAGCTGGAGGGATTTCTCTCGGAGCAGGAAGTGCGGCAGCTGCGCCAGCGGGTCCAGGTGAGAGACTGCCTGATGCAAAACGAGCAGCTGCCCCAGACGCTCCAGGTCCTCTATCAGGCGCTGGATGCCCGCCGCTGCCTTGATTTTACATATTGCAAGTTTGGCCTGAACGGACGGCAGCAGCCTGTCAGGCGCTATCGCAGCATCCTGCCTTTGAAGGTCGTTTGGGAAAAGGAGCACTATTACCTCATCGCGCTGAACCCCGACCACGCAGAGGAGGACCAGCAGCGGAACTATCGCGTGGACCGCATGGCGGACCTTTCGCTGTCCGGCCCGTTTTGGCGCAAGGTGTCGGCGGAGCCTTTGCGCTACGGGCAGTTCGACATGTTCCCGGCCAAGGAAAGATGCCGGGCCACGTTCCGGCTGCACCGGGAGCTTTTGGACATGGCGTTCGAGACGTTTGGAACGGGCATCCGCCCGGTGCCGGACGAGGAAAAGGACGATTGGGTGCGCTTTTCCGCGGAGGTGGAGCTCTCCACCGGCTTTGCGCGATGGGTGCTGGGGCAGACGGACAAGATCGAGGTGCTGGGCCCGCCGGCCGCGCGCGGCAGGGTGCGGCAGCTTTTGGCCGCCCTCTGCGATTATTACCGCGATTAAGCGGTAATTTTTTTGCCCAATGACGCAGTTTATTGATTTTTGAAAATCTGAACTGATATACTTGTGCTATACTGCTTCGGATTCTGCCTTGATACACCATGAGGAGGGCCTATGCAACAAGAACTGACCGGATATTTCCACGATCCCGGCGTCGGGCCGGGCCTGCTGCTGGCGCAGGCGCCCACCGGCTATGGAAAGACATACCAGGCCGTGCAGGCCATCTATGCCTATCTGCGGCAGGGAGGGACCAGCCGCGTCCTGTTTGTGACCACTCTTTTGAAAAACCTGCCGGTGGAAGACCTGCGCCATGCCTATGAGGAGGACGACCGGGGTGATGAGTTTGACCGGGAGGTGCTGGTGCTGCGTTCCGCGGCGGATACGGTGGTGGAAGCGCTGGAACGTCAGGAAGTGCCCGAGGAGTTTCAAACGGAGGCGTTTCGCGCACTGAAAAACGCCTGCCGGAAATACCGGGCATACCAGGCCCAGCCCGGAGACGCCGCGGCGGAACTGGCAAGAGCGCTGTACGATTCCATCCGAACGGAGCTGGAGCCCGCGTTCCGCCACGAGCTGGAAGCCAGCCTGCGCAAAGCCTTCCCCAGAGGGCCCGCCCAGCGGCGGGACGCGATACGCAAGCAAAAGCGTTACGGCTGGATCGGGGAATTCTATCCCGCGGTGTTCTGGGCGGACTATAAGGTGCTGTTTCTCTCGGTGAAAAAACTGATGGCCCGCAACGTCACGATCGTGGAGCCCAGCTTTGAGTGCCTGTCCGACGCCATGCTGCGGGGGGCCGTCCTGTGCCTTGATGAGTTTGACGCCTCCCGCGAAACGGTTCTGGCCAGCCTCATCGACAAAGCCCTTGAACTGCGGGCGGACTACCTGCAGCTGTTCCTCCAGGTGTACAAGGGCATCCACATCCACAAGGCCAGCCGGGAACTCACAGACCTGCGCGGCCGATTTGAAAAGGGGCGCACGCTGACCTGGAACGACCTGCTTGCCCAGGCGGAGTCCATCTACCAGGACGGGGCCCTGCAATACAGCATGAAAACGGTGGAGGTGGAGCAGGGCAAAGGCAGAAACTTTCTGTTCCACGACACTTCCTATCTGACGGTGCTGGACGGAAAACGCACCCACATCCGCGCGGTGCGCAGCGATGAGCAGGCCCAGGTGCAGATCCATTTCGAAACGCGGGAGAAGTACAACGCCCACAAGAACGACGAGCAGCGCATCGTGCTTCAGCGGATCCTGCGGCGCATCCATGTGTTTTTGCTGCGCTTCCAGCGCTATGTTTACGGATGGGCGGAAGAATTTGCCCGTCAGGTGAATGCCGGAAGGGGCGCGGCGGAAGACCTTTTTCCCGCCGCGGCCGCCGCGGAGAGCATCTTCCGCGAGTATGGCCTGAGCGCCGAGCAGATACGCCTGATGGCGGCGGGCCTGGAAACAGGGGGCGGAACGGCGCGCGGCCTGGCGGCGCCCGACCTGTCCTTCTATGAAACGGGGTTCCGGCTGTTCGAGTTCATCGACGACGACCGCCATCGCACCCAGACCATGCTCCAGTATTTTCAGCTGCAGAACACGCCGGAAAAAGTGCTGCTCTACATCTGCCGCCGGGCGAAGGTGGTTGGCCTGTCGGCCACGGCCGACCTGCCCACCGTGCTTGGAAACTACGACCTGCGCTATCTTCGGGAACAGATGGGCGGGCAGATGCGCACCCTTTCGCCGGCCACACGGGAGAAAATAAAAAACGAGATGGAGGCGATTTGGAAGCCCTACCGCACAGGCGAGGTGCAGGTCCGTCTGCAGGTGGTGGACCGGCAGGACCTTTCGGCGCGGGAACGGCTGGAAGCGGTGTTTGGGCCCGGCCCCGCGGCGGTGCGGTATGAGAACTGTTTTTCCGCGCGGGGGATAAAGGACTACGATGCAAAGCGGTACTGCAATCTCTTCACGGCGATGAAAGCCTTCTGGCAGCACGGCGAGATACAGGCGTTCCTCTGCCTGAATCAGGTGCTGCCCGCGCGGGGCAAGGCTGCGATGGACGAGGATATCCTGCGCGGCGCGCTGGAAGAGCTTCGGCGGCTCTTTGCGCCAGAAGCGGAGGGCCAGCTGGTGGTGCTGCGCAGCGGAGACCGCTTTGAAAAGGACAAAACCGCGCTTTTGCAATGCCTGGGCGCAGGCGAAAGACGGATGATCTTCTCCAGCTATCAGACGCTGGGCGCCGGGCAGAACCTGCAATACCCTGTTCAGGACCACGACGGCCTGGTCGTTCTGGGCGGCAGCGCGGACCCTGCGGACCCCCGTCTGCACTTTAAGGACGTGGACGCGCTGTATCTGGGGGACGTGACCCATGTGAGCGTCAACCTCCAGGAGGCCGACAGCTGGAAGGGGAGCGACCTGATGCGGTACTGCTTTCAGGCGGAATGTCTGTATCAGAACGACGAGATCTCCTATCAGACCTTGCAGCAGCTGCTGAAAAACGGCATCGGCCGCTCATCGGGAAAACAGCAGGGCGACGCGCGGGCACAGGCGCTGGTGAGGCAGTGCGACAGCTTTTCCGGCCGCGTCACCCGGGACGTGATGCAGGCGGTGGGGCGGATGGGCCGGACTTTCCTCAAACGGCCCTGCGTCTACCTTCTCACCACCATGCAGGTGCTGACGAATCTGAATGCCGACTGCCTCGGAGATCGGCTGCTTGCGCCGGAGATGCAGGCGCTCGTCCAGGCCAGAAGCGAACTGCAGGCCAAAGGCCGGCAGACGGACAGGGCGCACCTGGAGGCGGAGCGCATTGCGACCCGGGGCAACGCCTACCTGATGCGCATGCTCAACGCCGCCTGGACCGACGAGAGCATGGCCTTGTGGAAGGAACTGCGCCAGACGGTGCTGCGCACTCCGCGGGCCGCTGAAGAGCTGCGCCGGCAGGACCCGGTCATTCGCACCTATTATCTGCCGATGGCCCCGGCCGAGAGCCGGTATTTCTATGCGCAGAAGGGCGATTTCTCCGAGGTGCGGCTGGCGCCCGGCAACGACAAGGCCGCCCTTGCCGCCTCCCTGCCGCAGGGGGTGTTCGTGTCAGAGGTAAGCGAGGAAGAGGCGCGGCTGGCGATCCTGCTTTCCTATCCGGGCATGCGGGCGCATTTCGAGGCGGAGGGCTGGGCCACCGGATTCGGCAGCGCTCCTTACATCCTCAGCCCCGTGCTGTTCCAGAACATTTACAAAGGGGCTTTGGGCGAAGTTGCCGGCGCGTACATTTTGAAAAAGGAACTGGGCCTCTCCCTTCGGGAGGTGGAGGACCCGGCCTGTTTTGAGTTCTTCGACTTCGCGGGGCCGGAAGGGTCCTGGTTCGATTTCAAGCACTGGAAAAGCAACACCTGCAAGGACGAGGAGGAGGTGCGCCGCAAAACGCTGGCCAAGCTGGATGCGGTGGGCGGACGGCGCGCTTTTCTGGTGAACCTCATCGCGGAACCGGCCTTTGCGCCCCGCAGCACCGCGGACGGAAGGCTGGTGGAAATTCCCGGTCTGCTGCTGCCGGACGGCACGGTGAACCGGCAGACCATCCAATATTTAGGGAGGTGCCTGCAATGATCCCCACAAATCAATTCCGGCTCCGGCTCGACCACGCGGCGATCGCGCAGCGCTTTTTGATTTTGGAAGCCGAGCGCGACAGCGGCGATTACCGGCGCAGCCTGGTCCCCGACCTGGCTCTGCAGGTCGGCCGTGCCCTGGCGGTGGCATATGATTGGGGCGAGAGCTGTTACATCCTCTACGACCGCGCAAAGGCCGACCGCAGCCTGCTGAAGGCGGCGCTGGAGGCCGAAGCGGGCGATGTGCGGGTGCGGGAGATCTCGTCCGCCGAGCTGGAGCAAAAGCGCGCCAGCCTGCTTGCCCAGCTGCTCTGCAATGCAATGCCGGCGCTGGGAACGGGGGAACAGATGTACCACAATCTGACCGGCAGGCTTTATTACCACGACCCCTCCTGGCGGCGGGGCAAGCCTGAGTCTCCCCGATGCCTGTGGGCTTTGCGCGTTGAGTTCACCTGGGATGGGTGCGTCAAGCTTTCGGTGACCACGTTCAGCGCGGCGGAGCGCGGCCCCAAAAACCAGGGGGAGCCGCAGTATCTGTTCGACAGCCAAAGCTACAGCCTGCGCCGGCTGGTCCGTCAGGACCCCGACCGGAACACACCGCGCTTTTTCATCGGGAGCCTGGACCCGGGCCGGAAAAACACCGTTCCCTTTTTGGAGTCCGGCTCGCTGGAGGCCTTCCGGCGCTGCAAAGTGGGGGTGCTGCAAAGGTTTTTGGAGGATGCCGCGCGGTTGCTGCATCCCTATCTGACGCTGGACATGTGCCGCCTGCAGGAAGAGGCGCACCGGGGCGTCGACACGATGGATTCTCAGATGGAGAAGATCCGGTCCAGGCTTCGTGAAGCGCCGGTCTATGTGGAGGACACCGTCGGAAACGACGAGTCTGCGGCATTGGCCGCCCTGCTGCGCCAGGAGCTGCAAAGGCACAGCGGCATCCCGCTTCTGGAGGGGACGCCCGGCAAGGGCGACACTCTGTTCCGCATCGTGCACAACAAAGAATACTATGAAAACTGCCCGGAGCAGGACCCCTACAAGAGCGCTCCCGCCCATTGCGCGGTGCAGCATTTGACCGTGGAGGATTTCCGGCTGGACAGCCGTGCCCACGCCGGAAAAAGCGGAAAAGAGGCTGCCGCGCTGCGCAAGGTGCTGCAGGAACTGGCCATCAAGCGGGACGTCTGGCACGGGAAGATGACCTGCTTCGACTGGTCCCGGATGACTTGCACGGCGCCGGTGAACTTTGTGATCATTCCCGAAGAATACCGGCGCAAGGACGCGGTATTGCAGTACCGCCGCCTGCGGGTGACGCCCGACGGCACACTGGAATACAGCCAGTGGGAGGACCGGCCTTTTTGGGAGGACGCCGAAAAAGAAAAAATCGCCGATGCCTTCCGCAACAGAAAGGGAAAGTGGGACCGCACGGTGGAAGGTCTGGTCTATCAGGACCCCGGCGCGATCCAGATCATCCGCACCACAGAGCGCTATACGCTGCCGGACGCCCCGCTGCTGCAGGCGGTGCTGGCGCAGACCCGCGACACCGAATGGCTGGAGGTGGAGCCGCTGGCGGGGGCCGTCCGCGCTCTGCTCAATGAGGCGCCGCAGGAGGAGCGGCAGGCATTGGAACTGATCTGCTGCGGCCTTTCGCAGCTGGCCCCGCAGGTCACACGCAAGCAGCTGCGCGAATGTCTGCGCCTTCGCACATCCCTGGGCCGCCGTGTGAACGAGGAGATCTTTGCGCGCACCGGCGTGCTGATCGGCAGCGGGCTCAAACAAAAGGAGATGCGGGAAAAGCTGTTTGGCGGCGCGCTGGACATCCGGCTTTTCGCCCAGGGCAATGCGCAGTATTATTACAGCGGTTTCCGCGGCAGTTCCCTGCACTGGTCGCTGGCCCGCGCCTGCCGCATCCGTCAGGTCACTGCCAGCGGCGGAACGCCCGATTTTGCCCGGTATCTGCCGCTGATGGAGGTGGATTTCGTGCGTGCCAGCGGGTGGACGGTGCTGCCCTTCCCGTTCAAGTATCTGCGGGAATGGAAGCCGTGACGACGCTTTGATGCATGCGGAAAAACGCGCTCAAAAAGCCGGCGCGTCTTCGCCTTTCGCCAGCCATCGAATGCCCGCCGCCGTCCTCTGGGCCGGGTGCTCATGGTGCCCGCCTGGGTTCAGCTGAAACGTTGTGCAAACGCCCTTGCCGCGGTAAAACCCGCAGAGCGCCTCGGTGTTCTCCTGCACCGTTTGCAGCACGGGGTTGCGCGTTTTGCTTTCTTTGTCGCCCACGGAGAAGTAGAGACGGTCCGGCCGGCGCAGGGGCTCGCGGGAGAAAACGAATTCCCGGAACCCGGGGAACCAGAGCGAGCCGGACACACTGGCCGCGCGGGAAAATGCGTCCGTCTCGTACAGGGCGTACAGCGAGAACAGCCCCGCCAGGGAATAGCCCGCGGATCCCGCGCCAGCGGGGAACGCCGGCCAGCGTTGCCTCCGCCGTGGGCAGGATGGTCCCGACCAGGAGCCGCAGGTATTCGCCCGCGCCGCCGGTGAAGGGCGCGGCGTTTTTGAACACGGCGGGGCAGCTCCAGGGGGCCATGTCCCGGTCCCAATCCAGGCCGCCGACGGCCACCAGCGAGAGCGGCGGGCAGCCGCCGGCGGCCAGCGTCTCAAAGACTTTTTGGCCTTCGTCCCCGAAGGTGTTCAGAAAGACCACCGGCGCGTCCGGCACGCTGGCGGGGAAAACGGTCACGGTCCTGCCGCATGCGGTGAATGTGTGCATCGTGCATCCCTCCCTTTTTGGGGAAACATCACAGCGCGGCGGTGCCGCGCAATATCTCATCCAAGGCTTTTGCAAAGGCTGCGTCCTGCTCCTTCGTGCGCCTGGCCGGCCCCTTCGGGTGCTTGCCGGCCCGGAGGAGCTTTTTGTTCTGCCAGCGGCGCTCCAGCAGCGCGTCGATGTTGCCCGCGGTGTATTCCAGGCCGTTCTGGTTCAGCACCCGGGCCCGGCGGGCCAGGCACATGCTGGCAAGGCCGTAGTCCTGGGTGACCACGACATCCCCGGCTTTCACCCGGTTGACCAGGGCGAAATCCACGCTGTCCGCGCCTTTGTCGAACACCGGCGTTTCAGCGCCGGCCCGCTCGATGCGGTGGGCCGTGTCGCAGAGAACGAGCACCGGCACCCCATGGCCTTTGCAGACGCGGATGGTCAGGTCCACCACCGGGCAGCCGTCCGCGTCGATCAATACAGTGGGCATGGCGCTCCTCCTTTCTTGCTCTCTTGACTGGTTCTATTGTAATATGAAATCCGAAGCGCAACAAGCGGCGGCCGCGAAAAGCCGCGGAAAAGAGCAGGGCACGCCCCGCACTCAACCAGCGGTTTGGTGCGGGAAGGGCGGCGCAGAGGTATAATAGAGGCGAAAGGGAGGGCCGAGGGATGAACAACGAAGCCACCGGCGCACTGATACGAACGCTGCGCAAGGAAAAGAAGCTGACCCAGAAGGAGCTGGCCCAGCGCCTGAACGTGACCGACCGGGCGGTCTTAAAATGGGAGCGGGGGCTGTGCGCCCCGGACATCGCCCTGCTGGAACCTCTGGCGCAGGCGCTGGACATTACTGTGCTGGAACTTATCTCCGGGGCCCGGGCGCAGGCAGAGCCGCACTCGGAAAATATCGACAGCGCCGTGAAGGAGGTGCTTCGGTATTCGGAGCAGGAGCTCGCTCAAAAGAAGAAGACCATGCGCAAGCGGAGCCTGCTGACGGCGGCATGCGTCTGCCTGGCGCTGCTGCTCGCCCTGCCGGTCTTGAACGGAACGGTGGGCGGCGACGGGTTCGCCTGGCGGTGCATCCCCGCGTGGCTGTGCGCCCGCAGCGCCGCCCGGGCGCTGGAAAACTACGACAAAGAGGGGATAGAGCGCTGCATCGGCAATGCCGGCGGCGTGTACGAGGCGCTGGAGGAACTCAGAGAGCAGGACGTGCTCATCCGGGACGCCAGGGCAAGTTTCAGCCGCACCCGGCTGGACGACATGTTCCTCTTCACCGAATTGGAGCTGACGGTGCGGCAGGGGCAGCTCACCTACCTGCTCACCTGCCGGGGCACCTGGCGGAACGGAAAGGTGGAGCTGATGGAGATCTGCGCTCCGGATGCCCAGTACGACGGCCCCGCGTGGCTCCCGCAATTGAGCGAGGCGCTCAGCACCTATGACCCGGGCTGAACCCGCTGAAAATTTTTTCGCTTTCCTCTTGACTCTGCCGTACCGTCAACTGCTACACTGATAGCAGGAAGGAGGGAACAGCATGGAATATTCCATCCATGAACTGTCGCGCCTGTCAGGGGTGTCCACCCGCACCCTTCGCTGGTACGACGAGATAGGCCTGCTGAAGCCCGGCCGGGTGGCCGAGAGCGGCTACCGTTATTACGGCCCGGCCCAGGTGGACCGTCTGCAGGACATCCTGTTTTACCGGGCCCTCGGGGTGGAGCTGGCCCGCATCCGGGAATGTCTGGACGCGCCCTCCTTCGACCGGCTGGCCGCCCTGCGGCAGCATCTGGCTGCCTTGCAGGCGCAGAAGGCCCGGCTGGAAGACCTGATACGGTCGGTGGAAGAGACCATCGGCAGCGAAGAAAGGAAGGAGCCTATGGAGGACAAAAAGAAGTTTGCCGCCTTGAAAGCGAAGCTGGTGGCGGAAAACGAGGCCGCCCACGGCAAAGAAGCCCGGGCCAAATACGGCGACGGGGAAGTGGATGCCGCCAACGCCGGTTTGATGGGCCTGACGCAGAAACAGTACGACGCATGGAACGCGCTGGACGCCGAACTGCGCCAAAGGCTGGAAGCCGCGGTGAAGGCGGGCCTTGGGCCCGACAGCGAAGAGGGCAGGGAACTCTATGACCTGCACCGCCGCTGGCTGGCGGTGACGGTGAAGGACCTGACGGCCCAAAAGCACCGGGGCATCGCCCAGCTGTATGTGCTGGACGAGCGGTTCACCGCCTACTACGACCGGGCGGTGCCGGGCTGTGCGCAGTTCCTGCGGGACGCGGTGGAGCGCTGGGCAAAATAAGAAAGCGCCCCCGGCAGATGTCGGGGGCGCTTTTTCATTTGCCGGAAAGTGCGCGGCGCAGGTCGTTCAGATACAGCGCCTGCTGCCGCTTCAGATAGCCGGGCACGAAGGGGCGCATCCACCAGCGCTTTGCGTTGACGGTCTCGGTGCAGACCAGACGGGAACCATTCGCCGTTCCTTCAAAATGCCCTTCCCAGGCGCCGGACATGTTGCCGTTCTCCATGGTGAAGGCCCAAAGGCGGAGCGCTTCGCAGGCGGTGACCGTGAAGCGGGTGGCATAGCCGCTGTGGGTGTGCTCCACAAAGTGGGCCGCGTCCAAAATTTCCACCCGCTCGATGTCGCTGCGCCAGGCGGTGTGCTCCAGGTCGGTCACGGTGTGCCACAGCGTTTCCACCGGGCAGGAGAACTCCACCGTCACTTGTGATGCTGCCATTCGCTCACCCCTTTCCCTTGTTCAGCTTCAGGCTGATGCCCGCCCGGTCCGCCTCCGTTTGCAGCAGCGCGGCGGCGGCCTGGGCCCGCTCTTTTGCAGGCGCGGCGGCCAACTCGCTTTGGGCGGCCAGCGTCTCCATCACCCGGTGCAGAGCCTGGGGCTCCAGCAGATAGGCGGCCGCGCAGTAGAGAGACTTTCGGCGGCCGTCGTTCCAGTCCGCCAGCAGCTGGTCCAGAACGGCGCGCTTTTGACGCAGCAGGGCCAGCCAGGCGTCCAGCCCCATCTCCCCGGCTCGGGCCAAATCGGCGGCCCGGCGGCTGTGGGGCACAAAGGAATCCGCAGTGTCGAACTCGTCGTACCGGGCGCAGGGGTAGGCGGCACATTCGCTGCAAAACTCCGGCCCGCCCTGCTCCAGCGAACACCGGGCGATGGCACAGCTCTGGTTGCCCGCCCCGCCGCCGCAGCCCGGACAGTATCCGCCCACCTGCATGGGGCAGAGCAGGCAGGCGAGGCCGCAGAGGCTGAATTCTGTGTGCTCCCGCGTGAATCCCTTCACGGCCGGACCTCCTTTCTCACCGGCTGCCGGATGACCGTTTTCAGCTTTTCCGGCTTGCAGCGGCGCACGTCGCTCAGGTAGATTTCGTGATGGAACCGGCTCTCGCTGAAGTCCGGCAGATACCCCTGGGCACGGGCGTATTCGTCCATGGCCGCCACGGTGGCGAGCTCGTCGTCGTAGGGGCCCAGGTGCATGCACTGGACGCAGAGCCCCTCTTCCCAGGAAAAGAACTCCACCCTGGAAAAATCCTGCTTCTTCTTTTCAGCGGCCTCGCGGACGGCCCAGTGGAACGCCTCTTCCGTCACGAACTCCGGCAGGCGGATGAGGCTGATCCACTGAAAATCGGCTTTGCGGGCGTAGTCCACGCCGTGCACGCCCTCCTGCCACCACAGGCCTTCCAGCGGCGGCACCACATAGTCAAAGTAGCCCTCCAACTTGTGTTTGCCCAGCTTGCTCATCTTGATGGTGAAGGCCACAGCGTAGAGCAGGCCCAGCGCCTCTTTGTAGGCGCCGTCTTCCTGGTTGGGGTCGCCCTGCCCGCGCACCGCCAGAAAATTCATGGCGGGCACCGTGACGATGCCCGGTGTTCTGGGCGGAAGATAGAATTCCTTGTATTCTTTTTTGTAGTCGAAGGGCATGGTCATTTCCTCCTTTTTCTCTGGGGACAGGCTTTCAGCGCCTCGCAGGTGATGCGCACGAGGGCGGTCATCCGCTCCCGGTCCTCCACATCTTCCACCAGGAAGGAGTCTCTTGCCCCTTCATAGGGCGGGGCCTTGGGCAGGTCCGGGAAGGCATTTAAGCCTTCGGGGGTGATTTTTACGAAAAACTGGTCATCGCAGATGACGGCAAAGAACACCCCGTCGCAGTAAAGACCGTATTCACCGAACATCTTGCGGCTGCGGATGGTCCCCGCCTCCCGCAGCTGGTCGGCCACAAAATCCACAAAATCCGGATGGGACGCCATCTCAGTTCCTCCCTTCATAGCGCTCGGCCAGCGACCGGGTCAAACTGCGCAGCTTTTGGCGCAGTTCCGCAGGCTCCACCAGCTCCGCGCCCTCGCCAAAGGTGAGCACCCAGCCCAGCACGCTGTCCGCATCGGGAAAGCCGCCGGTGAACCGCAGGCGGCCGTCCGGTTCCTCGGTGAGGCCGTCCGCGCCGTATTCCTCCACCAGCCGCCAGCGCCAGGCCGGGTCAAAAAGGACGGTCACCCGATACTTTTCCGGGAACACCCGTTCCGGCGCGAGGTCCGGCAGGGGCGCGGGGCGGGGCTCGAAGGGCTCGCCCGCGGAAAGCCCGGTCATGCGGTTCAGCTTGAAGAGACGGTAGTCCTCCCGGGTGCGGCAGCGGCCCCACAGGTACCAGGCCGACCAGTGGAACACCAGATAGCAGGGCTCCACCGTGCGCCGGGATTCCCCCTTGGGGGAGAAGTAGCAAAAGCGGACGGTGCGCCGCCGGCGGATGGCGTCCTGTATCAGCTCGATCTTGGGGGCGAGGCTGTCCTTGTACCAGGAGGACAGGTCGATGAGCAGGTCGGCGCTGCCGGGCACCAGCGTGCCCGCCCCGGCACACAGCTTTTCCATCAGCTGGGCGTAGCGGCGGGTGCCGCTGACGCTGTCCAGACTGCGCAGCCCCGCCAGAATGGCCTGCATCTCCGGCGCGGTGAGGAGGGTGCGATCCACCCGGTAGCCCTCCAGAATGGAGATGCCGCCGCCCGCCCCTTGCGCGGTGGCGATGGGGATGCCCGCCCGGCAGAGGGCCTCCACATCCCGCTGGATGGTGCGGCGGGACACCTCGAACCGTGCCGCCAATTCCGGCGCGGTGACCTTCTCCCGCTGGAGCAGGATGGACAAGATGCCGATGAGCCGGTCCAGTTTCATGCGCCCCGCCGCCTTTCCTGTGTCTTGCCTGTATTATACCATAGGAACCGGACATCTGTCTGTCATGTTTGTCACCGGACTTTCGCTGTGGTATCATAAAACAGAAAGGCGGTGAAGTCAGAATGACGCTTCTTCGAGGTAATTGCTCGGTGCAGTGACACGTCTGATAGCAGACTGCATCGAGTAAAAACTGTTATCAGCGGAACTGCACCGATTCGTATGAACGATGACTGCGAAAAGGAGCGGTTTTGAATGAACAAAACAGAGTTGTATCGCCAATGGCTGCGGGAAGAGGACGCGGCGCGGATGCAGGGCTGGGACTTTTCCCACCTGCGCGGGCGCTATGAGGAAGAGCAGGACCTGCCCTGGAACTATGAGCAGGCGGTGCGGACATTCCTGCGGCCGGACAAAGAACTTTTGGACATGGACACCGGCGGCGGGGAGTTTTTGCTGTCGCTGGGGCATCCCTGCAATAAGACCAGCGCCACCGAGGGCTGGCCGCCCAACGCGGATCTCTGCCGCCATAGGCTCGTCCCGCTGGGGATACGGTTTCAGCAGGCGGATGGCGGGGGTCCGCTGCCCTTTGCCGACGGAGCCTTCGATTTGATCTTGAACCGCCACGGCAGCTATGACCCGGCGGAGGTCTGCCGTCTGCTGCGGCCCGGCGGGATGTTCATCACCGAACAGGTGGGGGCGCAAAACGACCGGGAACTGGTGGAACTGCTGCTGGGCGAGCAGCCGCTGCCCTTCCCCCGGCAGACGCTCGCCTGTGCCAGCGAGGCGGCTCAAAACGCGGGCCTGCGGGTGCTGCGCGGGGAGCAAGCCTTTCGACCCGTCCGCTTTTGGGACGTGGGGGCGCTGGTGTGGTTCGCCCGCGTGCTGCCCTGGGAATTCCCGGGCTTTTCGGTGGAGGCCTGCCGGGAGCGGCTGTGCCGCGCCCAGGAGATTTTGGACCGGAACGGCGTGATCGAGGGCACGATCCATCGCTATCTGCTGGTGGCGCAAAAGGATAAATAAAGAAGAGGCCGGGCCTTCGCGCATGCGAAGGCCCGGCCCCTTTGCGTCATTTGGAGAAAGCGCCGCTCCAGCAACTCTTGAAAAGCGAGAGGGGTATCTATATGGTGTATGGGAAACAGATTCAGAAAAATATCTATTTCAACTTATTATTTTGTCTCCTTTTGAGCGATTACATTTCCAGCACAACGTTTGAAGGTTGTCTTCTTCTGTGCGTCCGCCCTTTGACACCGGAATGATATGGTCTATCTCGAGCAAGAGGTTTGGCTCTACGTGTGTGGAGTTACCACAGTTGCAACAGGTGAAGTTATCGCGGGCTTTGATTGATTCACGCAGCTTCTTTGTCATTAAAGTCCGTTGCTCTTTTGCAAAGGCACTTGCGGTGAGCTTGCTTTCCAGAATTCTAATTAGTTGAGCGATATTTTCTTCTGTCATTGGAACAGTAAAGAATCTCTGTGCCATTCCACCACCAGAAGTGTAGGAGAATTTATACTCTACAGTAAGTACACTTTCGTCGATGGTTGCAAACCCAAGCCTTGAATAGAAGCCTTCCTCATCGTTTTCCATGATAAAAGCAGGAACATCACTGAGATACTGCTGATACTCTGTTTTGTAATTCTCGATGATTTGCCGAGCATCTCTTAAGGTTTGCAATTCTTCTACAAGATGGTAGAGATATTTATAAGGATAACGCAGATACCATTATCGGAAACATGGATACTTCCATCTTTC
>ERZ1673695.477-NODE-477-length-61604-cov-27.092008_pt1 | contig 61604 bp, 55 predicted proteins | sample MGYA00580225_ERZ1673695 | MGnify/ENA primary metagenome ERZ1673695 (study PRJEB41218, sample SAMN15661739) | gut metagenome | host: Homo sapiens | place: Canada: London | collected 2015-08-20/2019-03-30 | study: EMG produced TPA metagenomics assembly of... | reverse complement strand
TTTTGGAGTTCTTAGAACCTTTTTTGCAAAAAAGGTTCTAAGCCGCCGGAGGCAAAATCGCAAAGAGCGAAAACTACACGGTTTTCATCCGGCTCTTATGCGCATGTCGTCAGCGTATGTATTTCCAAGTTCACAACCGCAGCTTTGTCTGGTTAAAGCCATCCTTTTTCTGCGGCCTTCGCATCCACACATTCAACACAATGCCTACGCAGAGCATATTGGTAAGCATATTTGACCCGCCATAACTGATAAATGGCAGCGGAATACCCGTAACCGGCATTAAACCGATAGTCATGCCAATATTTTCGAAGACGTGGGCTATGAGCATTCCAATAGAACCGACCACAAGGCATGTGCCGAAATTGTCCTTTGCCTTAATCGCAATCCAAAGCCATCTGAACGCTAATAGAAAATATGTGATTATTAGTGCGGCCCCGCCGACAAATCCAAGCCCCTCCCCAATACCTGAAAAGATAAAGTCAGTATTTCTATGAGGCACAAACCTGAGCTGGGCCAGCGTTCCTTCCGTAAAGTAACCCTTTCCCCACATCTGGCCCGAGCCTATAGCGATCTTTGAACGCGATACATTATAGCCTGCATTGAGAGGGTCCAAATCAGGGTTTAAGAACACGTCGATCCTGAGCCGCTGGTAATCGTCGAACAAATAAAGGTAGCATATAGGGAATACAATAGCCGCTATAACGAGCGCGGCGATTATATATTTCCAGCTTATTCGGCCCACGAAAAATATGCAGATCAAAATTATTATGAATACAAACGCCGTGCCAAAGTCGGACTGCCATATGACTATACCCGCCGGAATGGCGCACAGCACCAGGCAGGTTACTATGTCCTTAAAGTGTTTAAGACCGCCGCCCTTGTCCATTGCGCGTGATACGACCTTTGATAAAAGGACTATAAGCGTTACCTTACAAAGCTCAGATGGCTGAAGCGCCCTGTCAATCTGCTCAAGTACAAACCATCCCAGCGCCCCGCCCCGTATTTCTCCAACTACGAACAACAGCGCCAGCAGGGCGAGATTGCCAATATAAACATAAGAAATCAGCGGCTTATAAATCTGATAATCGATAACTAATATTATTATCATGGCTGCAAGCCCGAATAGAAAGTTCTGGGCCTGCCTCTGCACGTACTCAAGATTGAGCTTGCTCATATAGTCGCTCAGGCTTTGCTCTTGGCCGCTAAACGGCGTGGCCATTATGTTGGCCAGGCTAATCAGCCCAAAGCCAACCAATACAAATACGATAATCAGCGTTATCCAATCAATACGCTTCCATGATTTTTTTTCTATACGGCTCATTGGTATCACACTCGGCCGTTATTGGCCAAAGAGTTCCTTTATCTCATCGTATATGCCAACATATCTGGCAACCGTTTCATTCCTGGCTATCGGTCTTCTCACGCTAAAGCTTTTTCCGGTATAATATTCCGCCAACAGCCCGTCAAGAAGTATTACTGACTGCGCGGCCACGTCAAAATAGGGCGTTACGGACAATCCATATATATCGTTGCCGCTTAGCAGTGCAATACTCTCATCAGACAGTTCGCAACCGCAGATAGTTATGGCTATGCCGCTGTCATCCAGCGGGCTTTTTGGCGTTTCATCGGGGGGCTCCGTTTCCTCCCCTCCTTCTGACCGGAATAGAGCCTGAGCGTTATCGCGCGCCGCCGCCGCTATTGGCGTAGATTTTGCGTCCGTAACGAACATGCCCTTTATATGCCGGTTATCATAGAGATAGTCGCTAAGCTTTTCTATATCGCTCTGCTCGCCCTTACCCGTACTCGTCAGCTCAACCGCGCTGTATTGAGGATAGTGTGCTTTAAGGGTGTCTGAAAAGGATTCAAACACCCTTTCCGTTTGGGAGCCATACACAAGTATGGTTCCCAAATCAAGCCCTCTTTGTTCCATTCGTTCGGCTATTACCAGGCATACGTCTTCCATATATTCCGTATCATCAACATATATGTTAGCGTCGGCTGCGTCTTGTTCATATTTCTCCGCGGGAACTACCACCTTGATACCATATTCCCTTGCCCTTTCAACCGCCGCGGCGTTTGCGCCTCCGTCACTCATAATTAGCAAGCCCTCGCATCCGCTCGAATACGCGCTTTCCACAGCTTCAAGCGCCTTACCATCCTCGTATTTAAACAGCATCGACGGACGGCCCAGGTCCCTTGCGGATTTTAAAAAACCATACATAAGTTCATATGTTCCATAATCATTATCGTCCCTTATAACAAACCCTATAACGCCCGCCCCCTGTTTATCCTCAGGCGTATTTGACGGCTCAATCGAAGGAGTTGGCTCCGCCGCCGTGTCCGTTAGCTTGATACCCGGCTCTAATTCGCCTTGAGGCCCGTTTTCAGCTGAGCAGCCGGCTGCAAGTATAAATACCGATATTAAAATCAAGGCTATAATGCGTTTCACAAAAGCCTCCTATGCTTTATCCTTAGTGTATACATACCCATCTTTTAATTTTACCCCATCTAAAGCGGTTTGTCATCCACTGATTGCATATTTACATGCCGTTCACACCCCTATAATCCTAAATACAGTATTTTTCCTGAACAAAGCTTAGCCCTGCACAGCTTTTCCGCCTGATCCTGGCGGCGGCATGACTGCAAAGGGTGATCAAACCATGCCGAATGGTTTTTTCCGCCTCTGATTTCGATGGGCATACTAATCCTGTGGATTCTGAATCAAATATAGACGCCTCGCAGAGACAACCATTAATCATGTGGAACAGGGCTTCAGGCTCTCCGTTGAACAACAGCGCATACAGGGGCTCCCAATGGGACAAACAAAGCAATAATCTGAGAATTATCAACGGCTTCTTGGGTAGCCGCGTCCTTGAGATAATTCTGTTTATCCGAAAAACTGTTCAGGTGATAACAAGTAGGTGAATAACAACTTAATGTAGCTGTATATAGCCGTTTGGGCGGTTTAAATAAATCGCGCAACGGGAAGCGGTACCTCAATTCCCATTGCGCGGATATCCGTCTTTTATTTATAGAATACATTGCCGCCAATGAATTCACGCAGGATGGATGTTGGGGGAATCTCATCCTCAACGTTTGCGTCAAGAAAATAATTGAGGAATTTTACAACCGACCTGGCTCTGCCGTAAAATGGGCTCTCAGGAGGTACTTCTTTCAAAAGTGGATATACGTATTTTTTTAAAACTGCCAGCTCATAGTGGAGCGTTGTATTGAAAATTATGTCAGCATTCTCCTGGTAAGGGAATATCCAACGTTCCTCGCCGCGCCTTACGGAAGGCCACATGGAAAGCGTAAGCTCCATTGACGCATTGCGCGTTTCATAATCCCTTACAAGTCTTCTCAATAGCCTGACATCCGTCGTCTTTATCCTGTTGTGATTATCGAGGTTTATCGTCGTTAAGGCGCTGACATAGACCCTGAATATCTTATCGTGGCTTATATGCTCATTGATCAGCACAGGGTTCAGCCCATGTATTCCCTCAATTATTATGGGCTGATCTGGAAGAAGACGCAAAACCCTTGCGGTTTCATCGCGCCGGCCCGTTTTAAAGTTGAACACAGGCACCTCCGTCTCCTCGCCGTTTAACAACAATAGAAGATCCTGGTTGAACCTGTCAATGTCAAGAGTGCCTATGTGCTCAAGATCCTTTTCCCCGTGTTCATTTACGGGTATTTTATCCCTGTCAATGTAGTAGTTGTCAAGCGATAACATTATCGGATCAAGACCCAGCACGCGAAGCTGTGTCGCAATCCGGTTTGCCGATGTAGTCTTTCCTGATGAAGAGGGGCCGGCAACCATTACAGCCTGCGCATGCCTGCTTGCTATATCGTCCGCTATCTTTGCATATTCCTTTTCATGAAGCGCCTCGTTGACTCTGATCAGCTCGTGGATGCTCCCGTTCTCCACCCTTTTGTTCAACTCCACCGCATTAGAACATGTCATCAGCTTGCCCCAGATATCGCTCATTCTATAAACTTCGGATAGCTTGGGCATATGCTCATACTTAGAAGCCTCGTCGGGGCGCTCAGGATCCGGCATGAGCAATACTACAGCATCGGTTAGGCAATGTATGTCGAAAACGTTTACATAACCGGTGCTTGGCGCCATCTCGCCGTAAAAGTAGTCGACATAGCCCTCGGCCATATAGACATCAAAATAATTGAACTGACGCCATCTTAGCAGTTCGGCCTTATCCCTCTGACCGTCCGCCTCAAATAAGGACAGGGCCTCCTTGATATCAAGCCTTTTTCGAACAAGCGGGATGTTGCGGCTGATTATTCCGGCGCACTCCGCCTTTATGGACGCAACATCTCCCTCTGTGAGTTCCGGAGTCTTTTCAATGGTTATATACAAGCCCTCTCCCATCGAGTACCGAACATATACCTTCGCGTTGGGAAATAACTTTCGCACAGACATAATAAATACAAACTGAAGCGTCCTCTCATATACCCTCTTCCCCTCCTCTTCGCCATACCTGAGAAGGTGGATTGACACATTTCTGAAGGGGGTATAGTTTAGGTTGAACACCTCTCCGCCTATCTGGGCAGCGAGTGGTTTCATCCTGAGTGTATCGCTGTCCAGACCAAGCCGATTTACAGCGTTAAGAATTGATTCTCCGTATTTTATCCCAGTGACAATTCCGTCTATGTTGATGTTCATCAAAAATCCCTCCGATTTTTATGCGCGCTGAGCCTTCTGAAGCTCCGCATATTCGCCGTCAAGCCCCATAAGCTCTTCGTGAGTGCCCCGTTCAACGATGCCTTCGCCTTCAATGACGGCGATCTCGTCGGCGTTCCATATTGTGGACAGCCTATGGGCTATTACTATCGTGGTTCTCCCCTCGCTAAGCCTGTCAAACGCGTTTGTTATCCTGGCCTCGGTAGCGGAATCGAGCGCGCTGGTAGCCTCATCCAGTATCAGAATCGGCGGGTTCTTAAGGAATATGCGCGCGATTGAGACTCGCTGCTTCTGTCCGCCTGAAAGAGTAACTCCACGTTCGCCCACTATTGTATCATATCCATATGGCATTGCCATTATATCCTCGTGTATCTCCGCTGCAACCGCCGCGTCAATTATCTCCTCGTCGGTAGCGTCTATGCGTCCGTACCTGATGTTTTCCCTTATCGTATCGGCAAAAAGAAATACATCCTGCTGCACTATACCTATATTTGCCCTTAACGAGTTCAATGTAACACCCTTTATGTCCTTTCCGTCAATGGTTATAACGCCTCCCGTTGGTTCATAGAACCTAGGTATCAAATGGCATATGGTCGTCTTTCCGCCTCCTGAAGGACCCACAAGCGCCAGCTTTTTCCCAGCCTTAATATTTATGCTAACGTTTTTAAGCACATCTATGTCTCCATTATATGAAAACGATACATTTTTAAACGCTATGTCTCCATTTACGTTCTTAAGCGGCCTGGCGCCTTTGACGTCCGCAATATCCGGATCGGTGTCCATTATCTCAATAAATCTTGCAAAACCCGACATTCCCATGGTATATGTCTCGGCAAACATGGCAAGCTTTCTTATCGGGGAAACAAAGGAGGTTACATATAGTGAAAACGTAAGCAGAGCAACCATATCCAGGCTGTTGCTCATTATAAGGATTCCGCCCAATCCAAGCACTACAACCTTCAGTATGCTTGTAAACAGCTCCATGCCCCCCATGAATACACCCATTGCCTTATAGTATTCCTTTTTGGAGTTTACAAACCTGGAGTTTCCCCTGTTGAACTTTTCTATCTCGTAATCTTCGTTTGCAAACGCCTTGGCCACCCTCGCTCCGGATATGGACGACTCAATGCCGGCGTTAATAATGGCGATTCCTTCCTTTACCCTGCGCGATGCGGTGCTCATGCGTTTTCTCAATAATACTACAAAGAAAACCATTACGGGCACAAAAGCCATCAAGATCAGGGCCAACCGCCATTCAATCGTAAGCATCACGGCAAAAGCCCCCAAAAAGGTTACTATTGATATAAACAGGTCCTCAGGGCCGTGATGGGCGAGTTCTGTAACGTCAAACAGGTCGTTTGTACAGCGTGAAAGCAGAAATCCTGTTCTAGTTCTATCATAAAAACTGAACGGGAGCTTTTGTATATGGGTAAAGATATCCCTTCTCATATCGGCTTCTATTCTGACGCCTGTCTGATGCCCGATATACGTTACAACATAGGTGAATATTGATCTGATGATATACGCCAGCAGCGAACCAAAAACTATAATAAAAAACGCTCCGTACATACCATTGGGCAAGTACTCGTCAAGCGCTATCTTTGAAAGCAAAGGATATACAACGTCAACCGCTGCTATTACCAACGCGCAGAACATATCCAGCAGGAACAACGGAAGGTGCGGTTTATAATATCGCACAAATCGCCTGATCAACGATTTCTTTTTCATCCCCAAACTCCTTTAACTCTTAATCAACCAGGAAAGATTATAGCATACCACGATATAAAATAAAAGAAAACGCGATACCTACTCCCTTAGGTAAATCGCGTTCGCTCGGCTAATATGCTTTTTCATTGCTGCCGAATGTGTTTTGCTCATGCCTTCTCGCAACGCAAATCCAGCCGTCATTACAGCAACATCAACCAGATGCCGCAGGATTGATACAGCAATTATATGGCGATACCCATATCTAGCTCAATTAGTTCAATGCATCCTTCAACGCCTTGCCGGCCTTGAACGCCGGCGTTTTTCCTGCCGGTATTTCAATTTCCTCACCAGTTTGCGGGTTGCGTCCCTTATGTGCGCTGCGCTCCCTTACCTCAAAGCTTCCAAAGCCCACCAACTGAACCTTATCCCCGCTTTTGAGAGTGTCGGAAATTGTGAGCAGCATGGCGTTCATCGCCTTTTCCACATCCTTCTTCGTCATAGCCGTCTTATCGGCTACAGCATTTATCAGTTCGGTTTTGTTCATTGTTGAGTATTCCTCCTTGGATTCAATTATCTTCATTTTTAATTAATAAACGCCGAATCACATTATACAAGCCTTTCGCCTGATGCACAAGCACTTTTTTATATTTCCCGGCCTATGCTTTGGTTTTCTCCCAGAATTCATCCATTTCGGACAGATTCATATCGCTGAACCGCTTTCCTGACCCCAGAATTAGGGATTCCATGCGCATAAACCTGTCCGCAAATTTATCCGCCGACTCATTCAGGCACAGCTCCGGATCAAGCTTCAGCAACCGCGCTACATTTACAGCCGAGAACAGCAGATCTCCCAGCTCCTCTTTGATGCCCACACCGGACTTTATCGCCTGCATCAGTTCATCGGTCTCTTCACGGATTTTGAAAAACGCCTCCTCAGCGCTATCCCAGTCAAAGCCGACGTCCGCAGCTTTCTTCTGGATTTTTAAGCTCCTAATCAGTGCGGGAAAGCCCTTTGGTACTGCCTTGATTGCATCCGCCTGTGTATTCTGTGCCTTTTCCCTGCGTTTCAATGTCTCCCAGTTCGCAAGGACCTCCTCCGAATTCCTGACCGTCTCGCCAGCAAACACATGTGGGTGCCTGTATATCAGCTTCTTCACTATTTCAGTGCAGACGTCCCTCATGGTAAACTCGCGCTGTTCCTCCTCAATTTGGGCGTGAAACACCACCTGAAGCAGCAAATCGCCCAATTCCTCGCAAAGCGCCCCTGTGTCAAGGCGTTCTATAGCGTCCAGGACCTCATATGATTCCTCGATGAGAGGCGTTTTCAAGGTTTCATGCGTCTGCTCGGCATCCCATGGGCACCCGCCTGGAGAGCGGAGCCGCCTTAGTACATACTGAAGGTCCTCTAGCCCGTAACGGTCGAGCATATCGAATTCAGCGCTGGGAACGTATAAAACCGTTGCGGTATCAAATAGCTCCTGCCTGTCAAGATCGCACAGCTTTAGCTTCATTTTACGATATTGCCCATTGTCCGCCATATATGCCAAGTATACCTCAAATTCATCGGGATAATACTCCTGCAACGTTAATTTTATATCCCCCGCCAGCAACCGCGTGTCCAGCTCTTCTATGCATATTGGAACGCTTGGATTTATCCGCCTAGGCATTGAGCTGGCCGAACATATCATAGCGGCCGGAGGCATCGCCATGCCAATACCGGCCATGGCGGCCTCCGCAAAGCCCGAGGACGGCAGTATAACCACTTGCGTACCGTTTTTACTTGAAGCCTTTAATATCTCGTTCATCAGCTGCTCAGAGCAGCCCCGTCCCAGGGGCGCGTAAACGGCGTCGCTGCCGCATACGATGCGCTCGGCTATCAGCTCGTTAAGACGGCTAAAGTCATCGGCTGTTTCATAGAGGTCATCCATTGACGCCGCGTTTAGCCCCTCCGCATTAACCCATCTTGATACGGGATGCTTAAGCGTTTGAATAAACAGCTTATCCGCCTTTATTATTTCCTGATATACGTTTCTGGTCACTGCCCCGCCTGCCGACAGCGGCGCAATTATCAGCTTTGGCATAGCTTATTCTCCTTTATTTGCTTTCGTTTATCTGATCTTAACATCGACGCCTCTATCTTTCGTTTCTATACATAAGTCTGCGCAACTTATGGCCGCCTGGCATGAACTCAAGCTCCTCGGGACTAAACATCTTCAACAGAAACATCAATGCAGCATATACGACCACTCCCACCGCTACGCTTCCAACCGTCGCCAGGGTATTATGGCCCGCGGCATTCAAGGCGTTGTAGCAAAGCGATACCGATACCGCCATAACAACGGCGGCTGATATCGGCTTTAAGAACATATCCCAGAACTTAACGCGCATTCCCGTTTTTCTCAGCACATAGATCGTATCCAAGATTCCTGCTGCCGCATAGCATATTATTGTGGATATCGCGGCGCCCTGTATGTTTATGGTGGGAATGCGCATGAGAATCAACATAGTTATAACCTTCAATATTCCCCCAAACACCAGGTTGATTACAGGGATATTGGGCCTGCCCATCCCCTGCAAGACGCCCGTCATAGTCTGCACCAGCGACAGGAACAGCACGCCGACAGCGCATGATTTCATAAGATCGGCGGCTAGTATAATCTCTTGACCTTCAAGCGCTGTAAATAACAGTCTTATTATCGGCTCGGCCAATACATATAGTCCGGCGGCGCATGGCGCCCCGATTATTAGCGCAAGCTTCATCCCCATCTTTGACGCGCTTCTCACGCCTTTATAATTTTTAGTTGCCATCCTTGCGGAAATAGCCGGCACAAGGCTAATCGCAAGCGCAGTTGTAAGCGCCGCCGGCATGTTAATGATTGGGGTTACGTTTCCCCTGAGAATGGCGTATGCGGATGAAGCTTCGTCAATAGTGAACCCGATGCCGGCCAGTCCTCTTGTTATCATCGCGCTATCCATTATTCCCGTTAAGGGCATGATGGACGCGCCTATGGTTATTGGAATTGCAATTACTAAAAGTTTTTTCGCTATATGCCTAAACCGCATTGGTTTGGTACGTAGAGAAGAGGATAGTTTTGCGTTAAATCTGCCCTTATTCCGCTTGTAAAACAGCCATATGACGATCAGCGCAATAAGCTCTGAAGCCGATACCCCCAGCAGCGCGCCCATGGCCGCATATTCCGGTCCCTTGGGAAAAAGCCGTGCGGCCAGCGTAAAACCTATGATAAGCTTTCCTACCTGTTCCACAACCTGGGATACAGCCGTTCCCATCATAAGCTGCATTCCCTGCAGGTATCCCCTATAGGCGCACATTATTGAAACAAACAGCAATGCAGGAGACAGCGCTCTAAATACCATGCTTTGCTTCTGTATCATTTCCTGCGCATACGAAGGATACGTGATTCCTGCAAAGAGTTCAGCGCCAAGCAGCATTATCAGCATAGTAACCGTTCCGATAATGATGAGTATCCGCATTGCGCCGCGGAAGATATCCCTTGCCCCCCTGTAGTCGCCAAGCGTAACACGTTCTGAAACGAGCTTTGATATAGCGGTTGGAAGGCCTGCCGACGAGATAACCAGCAGCCAGCTATACCACGGATACGCCACTTCGTAGAATTTAAGGCCATCGGTTTCTATGATGTTTGCAAGTGGGATGCGGTAAATAGCTCCAATGAGCTTTACAATAAGACCGGCTATGGCCAGCACCGCCGCCCCTCTTACAAAGGATCCCTTTCTATTATCCATATGGCTTCAATATCCTTCCTAATTTGAGAGTCCAACCCACATTATAGCAGATATTCTAAGGATATGCTTATTTTGATATAAAAAACCATACCGGGCCCATTATAGCCACACGAGTCCATATGGCGCTGGGCCTCTACCAGAAAAAAGCTTAAACACCAATAACCCGTGAACTAATATACCCGTCTAGGCCCCTTTAACGGTTCGGGACTTTATTTCTGAGGGTGATGCAAGCTCCTACGTCTCCTATGATCATCCAAAAATATAGTGTATACCGTTAAAATTTCATGAAAAGAACGTGGCTTTTGCATACGGCTATTCTTGAATAGCTATATAAAAACAGGGAGCAATCAGCCTCCCTGTCGCTTTACTTTAAACTGTGATACAATTATTCTGCCGATTTAACCTTGGCAAAGATCATTCTGCCGGCAGAGGTTTGCAATACGCTTGTTACAACTACGCTGAGATCCTCTCCAATATGCTTTTTCCCGTTTTCAATTACTATCATCGTTCCGTCGTCAAGGTAGGCCACTCCTTGATTTAGCTCCTTGCCCTCCTTTATGATGGATACAAAAATATCCTCACCAGGCAGCACAACCGACTTTATCGCGTTTGACAGGTCGTTTATATTGAGCACGGGTACGCTTTGAACACCAGCCACCTTATTTAGGTTATAATCGGTGGTCACAACAGCTCCGCCCATGCTGTGGGCAAGGCGTATAAGCTTTGAATCCACCTCGTCGATATCGTTATAATCGCATTGGGTTATATTTATCGGTATTTCCAGTTCATCCTGCATCCGCTTTAATATGTCAAGACCTCTTCTGCCCCTGTTGCGCTTAAGTGCGTCCTGGCTGTCAGCTATATGCCGGAGCTCTTGTAGCACAAACTCGGGCACAATGATCGTACCCTCAACTATTCCGGTGCGGCATATGTCAAATATCCTGCCATCAATAATCGATGAGGTATCCAAAAGTTTAGGTGTTGCGTAGATATTTGTCTTGCCCTTACCCCCACGTTTTAGCCAGGTGGGCGGATTTATCTCATTGCGCCGCCTTATCATTATTGTCCATCCAAGGTAACCTAACCCCGTATACAGGAGCACGTTTATTACAACAGTAAGCCATCTAAACGTAAGGCCGGATATCAGAGTGCTTACCAGCAGCGCTATCAATAGGCCCACAGTAAGGCCCACAACCCCGAAAAACATTACTGAAAGGGGCATTTCGCCCAATCGGTGGTCAATAGCGTTTATTGCCGCTTTAAACCCCTCCACCAGCTTAGGAGCTATAAAATATGATATAAGTCCAAAAACAGTTCCAGCGGCGATATATATCGCCACTACTGCCCAAGCTTCAAATACCTCGGACATACCGGTGCCCAGGTTAAGCATGGCTTCATTTATCGAATATATTATTGTAACTCCGATTATAATACCGAAAACTGTAATAAACAATCTCGCAATTTTGCGAGCCAAAGCGCATCACCGTCCTTAGTAAAATAAATTAGATATAAATAGGAGCGATTTATTCTGGTTTGCCTTATCCGCATATAAACTATATTACATCGCCAAACTCGTTTATATCACGATTAGTTGCTATCGCAAGTTCCGTTACCAAAACCTGCTTGGCCAGAGAAAACATCTTCCTTTCTCCGGAGGACAGCCCCTTTTCCTCATTACGTTTTTTTAAGCAGACCACAACATCGGCAACATCATATATTCCGCCCTTTCGCAGCTTATCCAGGTTTTCCCTGTAACGCTGGTTCCAATTATCGCTCTCCTTTATTGGAGACTCAATCATATAATTCAGAACTTCCTCGCATTCCTTAGGCGTAATTATCGGCCTAAGGCCTACTTTTTCCGCCATATCAACTGGAACCATTGCAGTAAGGTTGTTAGATACAAACTTAAGCGTATAGTAGCTTGTAGTTTCGTTCAAAACGGTTCTCTCCTCTATGCTTTGCACTGTACCCACTCCATGCATAGGATAGCATATACGGTCGCCTATAGCAAACATAACCAATTCATTCCTTTCGTGCTGGGAAACGCACATCCTTTCTAATATTAATAATTATATCTCAATCATCATGTTAAAGTCAATAACCAAAGATTTTACTATGATCCAGTATCATTGTCAACACGATAAAATTGTATATTTTGTCTCGACGTGCCATTTATAAGCAGTGAATTTAAAATAAGGACGGCTGTCAACAGCCGCCCTTTACAAACATGCAAATCTATTATTTATTATTGCTTGCCGGCCACTTGAATTTCAGATACCAATATGCTTGGGGCCCCGATTACCGGTCCTATAGGAGGACTCATCCATAAGTCGGATCCAATTACCTCTACTCCATTAAGAAACTCAAAAAAGCTGCCACCAACTGTAATCTGGTCCACACTCCTGACAACCTCGCCATTTTCCACTAAAAGTCCGCCGGCAAGAAGGGAGAACTCGCCCGATACCTCGTTTACTCCCGAATGCAGCCCGGACAAAGTCGTAATTATAAGGCCATTATCAAGCCTCTTTAAAAGCTCGTCATAAGAGGTCTCGCCCGGCTCAACATAAAACACGCTGGGTGCAACGTCAATAGGCGACGCGGCGCTCGCGCGTCCTGCATTGGACGTAGAGTCAACGCCTGCCTTTTTTGCGGTTTTCAGGTTATGCAGCAGCGTTTTCAACACGCCCTTTTCCACAACGGACTTTGTAACGCTAGGCACTCCCTCATCGTCAAACGGACACTCATAGCCCGGATAAAATGGATTATCAACTATATTTATAAGCTCGGAGGCAATCTTTTCCCCTTCTTTACCTTCTAAAAGCGATAATCCCCTCTGTGCCTCGGCCGCGCTGAACATCGGCACAAAGGCAGCCAGAAGGTCTGCGGCCGCCGTATTTCTAAACAACACCCTGTAACGCTTGGCAGGAACTGGCGAAGCGTCAAACTGCATTGCCGTTTCGCTTACAGCCTCGCACGCCAGATCGTCTATGTTCATAGCGTTGCTGCCCGCACGGAACGCATACGCGCTTTTATAGTCCTCTCCCTGTTTCATAATCGGGGCGGCAATAGTGTAGCTTACAACGCTTTCCTTTACAGCATCAAGGCCTTTTGTGTTTGATATACATATCCTTCTTTTACTCGTTGCTACGCTTGCGTCCTCTACGCGAACCACACGATCGTCCTTCTCGAACATCTTGCGCTCTATCTCAAACGCCAGGTCGATCTTTTCCTTCTCCGTAAGGCTTGTCAACGGGTTCTCCGGGTTTTCAACGCTCTTGTAAGAGCATTCGCCCTGCATGGGATGTTCGTCTTTCATCTCTATCGCCTTAGCGTTATCTATGGCGCGCTTTACCAAATCCTCCGGCGCGTCCATTGATTCCGTATAAGCATAACCGTTTTTGTTTTCGAATTGAACTCGAAGGTTAAGGCCAAAGCTGCGCTTCACGTTATATTCGTCGAGCTCCTTTTCAATAACGTTGACGGAAAACGAACTCCCCTCAACAAAGTATAATTCAGCGGCGTCGCAACCCAATTCCATAGCTATTTTAAACGCTTCTTGCTTAAATTCCGAATAATTCATCATAAAGCTCCTCCTTTTCCGCCTACAACTATACTGCTGACGCGTATGCGCGGCTGTCCAACATTGGTCGGTATGCTGCCGGAATAGCTTCCGCACATGCCCTGGCCCATCCACATCCTCTTGCCTATCCGGTCAATCTTCATTAGTACGTCGGCTCCCCTGCCAATCAGAGTAGCGCCTCTCACAGGGCAATAGATCTTTCCACCCTTAACCCAATATCCTTCTAAGACGGCAAAATTGAATTCGCCTGTGAGGGGATTTACAGAACCTCCCCCCATCTGGGCCGCAAACAGACCGTCTCCCATTGTTGATATCATCTCGTCCTCATCGTCATTTCCCGGAGCGAAAAACGTGTTTGTCATACGGGACGTGGGAGCGAACGCATAGCTTTGCCTGCGGCTTGACCCGGTAAGCGGATGCTCCATCCTGCGGGCGCCAAGCAGATCAAACAGATAGCTCTTTAAAATTCCATTCTCTATCAGCACATTTCGCTGTGACGGCGTGCCCTCGTCGTCGACATTAATGGAGCCCCATTCTCCAGGCATCGTCCCATCGTCTATGGCGGTTACAATGTCGCTGGCAACCTTCTGGCCAAGTTTGCTGCAAAACTCGCTGTTTCCTCTCGATACGCTTGTCGACTCAAGGGAATGTACGCACGCTTCATGGAGTATTACTCCGCCAAACCCGCCGTCAATAGTAACCGGAAACTCTCCCGCCGGACACTGCGGGGCGTGAAGCATAGTAACCGCCGTCTTTGCGGCGCGCTCGCCGACTTTTTCTGCATCAATTATTTCATACGCTTTAAAGCCCATACCAAGACCTGGGCTTTCATATCCGGTTTGCGCCTCGCCGTCCTTTGATGCAATAGCCTGTACAAAAATCCTTGTTCTCGGCCTTCTGTCCTCAGCCCACACTCCAAGGCTGTTGCAGACCATTATTCTCTGGTCAACATCCAGATATCTTGCCGTAACGCAAGAGACTTCGTCCGAGTATGCCCTTGCGGCGGCGGTCCCTTTCTTAAGAAGCTCCACTCTGGTTTTATTATCTATTGAGGAAAAGGGAAGCTCGGGAATTTTTTTATAGTCTCGTACTGAGAATTCCCTGGTCTCTCCTTCCTTTAATCCGTCGATTGCGGCGGCCGCAGCTCTAGCTGTTTCCATAAGCGCTTCTTCGCGTGTGTCAGAGGTGTATGCATAGGCGCACTTCGTTCCCTTAAGCACCCTTATTCCAGCGCCTTTTATTCTTGAATATGTAGCCGTTTCAACGCTGCCGTCATTCATGGAAATATTATTGCTTTCGGTATCCTCCATAAACAGTTCGCTAAAATCTCCGCCCGTAGTAAGAGCCATATCCAATACGGCTTGAGCAGTTTGTTTCTCAACCAAAACCTTATCCTCCTTTTGGATAGCATTATAATAATAGAGTATAACAGATTTTACGATTAATGTAAAAGCAATTCAGATTTACGCGTAAATACAAATTATACTTTTATTTACAAATTACATTATATAATACAAGAATATTTATTCAACTTTTTTATCCGTTCCCGTCTGTATTTACGTTCTGATGAATAAATATTATGTAGACAGCAAACAATACATCTATGATGGACAATTATAGTATATCTTGTATGCCGTGGTTCAATATATTCTAATTCCGGAGGTGATATCACATGGTCAATGGTACTCTAAAGATAACGAGAAAGACTGCGAGACGTGGTGAAGACGGCAGCAGGGTTATTTCCGTTAGACTTAAGGAGGAAACGGTAGCCAAGTTGGACGAAATAGCCAGCGAGACCAACCGCTCCCGTAATAAGCTGATTAATATGCTCTTAGAATACGCTATCGACGCCGTAGAAATCGAGTAGCATCTTAGTCAATAATACCAGCTGTTGGTATAGGCTGCGCGATCTATGCCGATACGCTTTCTTCCGATCTTTCGCGCCACACCGCCGGCCATCTCTCCGGTTGCAGTGATCTCTTTAGCGGGATCAGTGTGCTTCACGCCTGATTAAAACCCGTTGGAAACCGATATCTGCTTTTGTATATCCTTTTGATAATGTGAGGACTGCAAACGCGGAGCTATAGTTCCGTATAGTATTGTTTGTCCTGATCAATTAAAAGTATATATCCTCTGCCGGACTTTGGTATCCAATACAGGTAGTTACGCTCATTGGGGAACAAGCTGCACATTATGGCCGATACAGTGCCGCCGTGACATATTACCACAGCGTCCCGACCTTCTGACAAAATTGTGTTAAAAGGCGCCATAACCCGCTTGGTAAATTCATTGCGGCTTTCGCCGCCAGGACATACGACTTCGCCCGATTCGTCGCTCAGCCATACGGTATATTCAGGTATATCGCAAAGTTCGCCATAGGTCTTTCTTTCGAATATACCAAAATTCATCTCCTTCAATCCGGGGAACCGTTCGTGGGGGATATCGCCGTAAATGGCCTTAAGGGTTTGTTCTGTACGCAGCATTCCTGTTGTAATTATTCTCTTTCCTTCGGGTTCGGGATAAAGGCCCGATTCCGCGAACCGCTTTAGTTCGGCTTCGCCCTCTTCGGAAAGAGGTACTTCCCAGGTGCCCGCGTAGCGTTCATCCCGATTTGCAGTAGTGATCCCATGGCGCACTAAGTATATGTTCATGTCGGTCTCCTTTATAATTTATGTTAATGGCCAACAGAGGCGGGCACTGGCTTCGCCTCTGTTCATTTTATAATTTGTTCCATGCCAAGGAAGATACGTATAACCGAATCCGACTCGTTGGCTAACCTTATCATTATCCTGCCTGTATCGTCCCTCCAACGCCGCATCAAAGCGTCAACCGGTACAATGCCGCAAAATATATCTGTACATATGATGATTTTATCCTTCATTGCCTCAATGTTTTCATCAACGTAAGCGGCAGGGTCTATTCCAGCCTTGAGCTGGTTTAGAATAAGCCTGTCCAGTCCATAGATTACCTTTTTGCAAAAATCAATTCTACTTTTATTTTCACAATAAAATATATCGTCATCGCTAAGTAAATACCGATCCGTTGCATATTTCAGTTTTCCCTGATAGGCCCCCCCAACTATTAAGATCATTTTATCTCCCTTCAAAATTACCCCTATTACGTGTCGTTATCCAATCAGCGCAAGCGAAACAACGCCGCACAGTTCGCCAAGAGTCATCGAAAAACCAGCTATGTCGCCCCCCATGCCCTTTAAGCTGCTCTTTGCGTAAAACAGCGCAGTCACGTATCCGGCAAGTGCGGAACCAATGGGAATCAGTCCCTTTATACCGCATACGAGCCAAGAAAGACATGCCGCTGATGCTAAAAACACAGCCAGAATAACCAGGTAACCGGCTATTCCCTTCCTGCTCAAATTGAAGTACCCGCCTTCTTCTAATGGTTTACAGATAAATATAGCATATGACGAGCAGCATCTTGTCGCAACCGGTATTGTGAATAACGATACAATCGAAAGCTTTGAAAAAGTAATTGACGACGCGGCGCCAAAATAGATCATCAGGACAATGGCAAGCGTTATAACTGCAAAAGCGCCAACCCTTGAATCCTTAAGAATCCTTCTGCGTTCTTCAAGCGTTCTCCACGAAAAAATCGCGTCCGATGTATCCATTAGGCCATCGAGATGTATGCATCCTGACATTACATTTGGTATTGCAACCAGCAGGGCCCCTCCCAGCAGGCTGGGCATATTGACCAAGTTTATTATCCACACGCCTAAGGCCCACAACCCTCCTATTATGGCGCCCGCCACAGGAAGCAGCGCAAGCTGCATGCCCCTTGCGTTATCGTCCCATCTGCATGGTAAAGGAATCACGGTAAACATGGTCAGCGCCATCGACAAACCGCTTATGAATTTCCTCACACCGTACCCTCCTGTATTAAAGATGTAAGCGTTCCTTTATGAAACGTAGCGCAGCCGTTACACAGCTCAATTACCGCATCGCATAACTGGGCCATGCGCCTGTCTACAGCGGCCAGCGCGCTCATATACGTATCCGTGTGTCCGTTGAAAAGCTCGGCATTTGAATATATGTAATCTGAAACCATAACTATATCCTTCGTTCTACTGAGTACGAACTCAAGCCCTTCCGTTACGCGCACGCAGGCGGAACCATCAGCGCGCCCTGAGCCAAACATCTCATTGGCCATCAAAGCGGTTATGCTGTCTATTAACAGCACGCTTTCGCAAGGCACTTTGTCAATGCATTGCTGAATGCCAGTATATATTTCAAGCGTTGCGAATCCAAGCCCTTTCCTTTCAGACCTATGCCGCCTGATCCTGTCCACGTCCTCGTCGTCCGATGGGCTCATGGTTGCCACATAATACATTGGACGGCCAGCTGATAGTGATATAGCAGCATTCAATGCAAAAGTTGACTTTCCGTTTTTACAGCCTCCTGTAATATAAACGTTCATAGTGATGCTCCAAAAAAGTTAATTATATAGTAAAACAATCCCCGTCCTTAATGTTTTCCAAATAATCATCGGCAATGTTTCCTTCTGAAAATGTGGCCATATTATTTATAATACAGCAGGCGGCCTGGAGCAGCATAAAGCCCAGCGGGCATCCGCTCCCCTCCCCCAGCCTCATGCCAAGGTTCAGCGGCGCGCTTAGGCCAATCGCGTTCTCAGCCACCGCGTAACCTCTTTCATAAGAAGCGTGGGACGCGAACATATATTCCTTTGAAAGCGGGGCGAGTTTATACGCGACAAGCGCGGCAATCATACTTATGTACCCGTCTATTACAACAGGAATCCTGTTATGGGCACAGCCAATGTATATACCTGCCATAGCGGCGATATCCAACCCTCCCAGTTTTGCCAATACGTCGATAGGATCGTCAACATTTGGCATATTATTATTGATTGCGTCCGCGATTACCTTTTTTTTGTTTTCATAGCCTTCATCCGTTATTCCACACCCTTTTCCGGTGATTTCGTCAACACAAATCCCTGTTATTGCTGAAAGCACAGCGCTGGAGGTTGTGGTGTTGCCAATACCCATCTCCCCCACGCCGACAAGCCTAACTCCATCCTCCGCAGCTACGTCGGCGCGCTCTATTCCGACAAGTATCGCGTTTATAGCTTCATCATATGACATGGCGGGGCCGTATCTTATATTATTTGTGCCATGCATCAGCTTTCTGTCTATTATGCCATCTATTATTGTGTACGAGTCAATGCCTACGTCCACTATTTCAAGCTCAGAGCCAAATTCCTTCGCAAGCACAGCAACCCCGGTTATCCCCTTAGCCATGTTTGCCGTCTGCATAAGTGTAACGGATTTTGGCGCGCTGGAAACGCCCTCCATAACAACGCCGTTATCCGCGGCCATAACTATTATGCGGCGTTTATCAATTTTGTTTTTTATATTTCCTGTTATACCTGCCATCCTAGCAGCCATGTCCTCCAGCGCTCCCAAGCTTCCGGGCGGTTTGGCCAGCTCATTCAGCCTGTCCCATGCTGACCTTTGTACAGCTTTGTCGGCCCCTTTGATTTCTCTTATGTGTGAATTTAGCCTTTCAAGACCATCCATGCGAGTCCTCCAAATTATCAAGTATTTTTACCCAAATCATTTTATTGCATTTGTCCATACTTATCAACGATAATATTAATTAATATAAAGTTTCATTTTTTACATAATAGAATAAATTAAAATTTTTGTCAATATATGGTAACAAGTGTATTTTATCAATTACATTGATAAATAATAGAGTCTATGATATAATGCAATCACAATTCTTATTTTGAGGTGAATTGATTATGTCTTACAAGCTCACGATAAAACGTATTCCACAAACCCATAGCAAACCTACAAAGGTAGTATCGTTAAGGATACCCGTATGTCTTATAACAAAAATAAACGAGGTTTCCAGATGCGCAAATACCTCAAGAAATGAAATAATCAGCCGGATGATCGAGTATTCGATTAAGGAAATGCACTTGAATTGATATAGCTGATATGGCCTTATGACCTCATCCAATATGCAAATTTTGTTGCACATTTAAGCTTCAGTCCTATAACTATTGCAAAACGCGGCCGTTATCAGTTTATGATTAAAACGTTAAACAATGGATACGGATAGAAGCTTAATCATTGTACTGTTTCAAGCACGCATTTTACCGCTTCTCTGCATTCGTCACAGGCGCTTATGCCTGTCCATATCCTAAATGCCCCGTAAGCCTGTTCCAGAAGCATGCCCAAGCCGTTTTCGCAACGCAGTCCAATTTCCCTTGCTAAACGAACCAGCAAAGTTTCACGTGGTTTATATACCATGTCCAGCACCAACGCATTCTTGTTCAGCATTCCCAAGGCTGCTTCGTCGTCAAAATCGGACTGGCCCTCCATTCCAATGGGAGTAGCATTGATAAACAATCCGGCATTTTTACATGCGCTGGACATATCCCTCCAACCATAGGCTTCGGACCGGCACCCCCAGCTTTCGATGAGCGTTGACAACCGGTGGGCTTGTTCATGCCTTCTCGCTACTATGGACACGCTATTGGCAACAGCGGCCAACGCATACGCAGCTGCCCTGGCGGCTCCTCCGGTCCCCAGAATAACCGCGCGTATATCTTTAACGCAGTAGCCAGTGGACATTATCGCCCCTAGCATGCCACCTCCATCCGTGTTATAGCCTATCAAAGCATCGTCTTGGTTTATTACTACATTGACGCTGCCAATCTCAGATGCGTTCACCGATATCCAATCAAGGTATCTGATTATCTCCCGCTTATGAGGCATTGTACATGTAAACCCGCTTAAGCTATTCGTTTTTATAATATCCTTTATATACCTCAACTCGCTCCTTTTGACCCGTATTGAAACAAATCCGGCATTGATGCCATAATAATCAAATATGGTGTTATATATCGCTGGCGATAGGCTATGCCTTACAGGATCACCAATAATTGCATACTGTTTCTTCATCTTACTTCCTTTCACGACTTAAAAAGCTATGTTATAATTCGCTTAAAGGCGGCAAAACAATATCGTATTCGACGCCAAATAAGGAGGATACCATGCATATACTTTTATTAAACGGTCCAAATCTTAATCTTACCGGCGTAAGAGAGCAAGACGTCTATGGTTCAACCACACTTGCCGAGATAGAAAAACTTCTGACAGCCCGAGCCAGTGATTTTGGCATAGACGTCACCTGCATCCAGAGTAACTGCGAGGGCGCTCTCATCGATGCCCTTCACAACGCGATGAATCAATGTGATGGAGTGATCTTAAACCCCGGAGCGCTTTCGCACTATTCCTATGCGCTGCGCGACGCAATAGCGGCGAGCAACCTGCCGGCCATAGAGGTCCATATGAGCAATATCAGCGCCCGAGAGCCGTTTCGCTCAACATCTGTATTGACTCCTGTATGTAAAGGAAGTATAGTAGGCTTGGGATACAGGGGTTATCTATTAGCTCTTGAGTATTTCGCCTCCATATATAAATTATAAGGAATAAGCGCTATGAATTTCAATTACCATCTTCCAACAAAAGTGTTTTTTGGGGAGGATTCCGTTAAAAAAAACGCTTCGGCGCTGGCTCTTGGCGAGCGGGCATTTATTGTAACGGGTAAAACCTCCGGAAAGGCGAGCGGGGCGGTTGGCGACGTAACGACTGCTTTAAGGGATCTTAAAATCCCATATGAAATATTTGAAGGGATACAGAACAACCCTGATGTAGAGCAATGCAGGAGTATCGGCGGCTTTGCCCGCGGCTTTAAGGCTGATTTTATTATTGGCATCGGCGGGGGATCTCCGCTCGACGCGTCAAAAGCGGTCGCTGTATTTGCTGCAAATGATATACCGGCACAAGAGGTATTTAATTACGGATATAAAAATGGAGTATTGCCTATCGCGGCTATTCCCACAACATCTGGCACAGGCAGCGAGGTTACCCAGTATTCCGTGATGACATGGCACAAAATCCGGTCAAAGCGTTCATTCGGCGGGGAGCTCACCTTTCCCCGCGTTGCATTGCTTGATCCAAAATATACTGATTCGCTTTCGCTCAATTCTACCAGATACACTGCTATGGACGCGTTTACGCATTGCTTTGAAAGCATGATTTCCATTAAGGCTTCGCCGTTTACGGACGCGGACAACATGTATGCGCTCAACTTGTTCGGGCAATGTATGGGAGCGCTCGAATCCGGCGAGGTTAGCGGCCTAAGGGAAAGCTTGATGCTGATCTCCCTGATTGGAGGCTCTACAATAGCCCAGACAGGAACAACGCTCATGCATGCCATGGGATATCCGCTTACATATTTTTACGACATCCCCCATGGATTGGCAAACGCAATGGTCATGCCAGCCTACATGAGGGTTGTGGAAAAATTCAGACCCGCCAGGCTCGAAGCCGCGCTTTCGTCATTGGGATTCAAGTATGGCGATGTTATTGATTATCTCAATAGAAATTACCCTGTAACCATTACTCCTTGCGCGGATGAGCTTAGGCTGTGGTCGGAGCAGACCCTGCAGCAGGCGTCCGTGAGAAATACCGGCCTTCAGCTTGACGCTGACGAAATGTATCAGATTTTCAAAAGCATTTTCTAACGAAAGCACTTAAAACTTGTGTTGGTCTTATCTAGCTTATAACGATCCTATTGACTGCCGTTGCCAATAGGATCGTTACTAGCAGCCATATCGCGTCAATCAAAGCTTCTCGGACCGGCTTTTATTATATTTTCCGGCATATTGTTATATTTTTCGAAGTTTTTAGCAAAACGCTCCGCAAGCATCCTAGCCTTTTGGTCGTAAGCGTCCTTATCCTTCCACATCAGCCTAGGGTTTAATACCTCGTCGGGCACGTTTTTGCAGGTCAGCGGAACGTTAATATTAAATACCGGATCAAGTTCATATCGGCAGCCTTCCAGCTCCCCGCTTAAAGCTGCGGAAACCATGGCTCTTGTATACTTAAGGCTTATACGCTTTCCAACCCCATAGGGCCCTCCGCTCCAGCCGGTGTTTATTAAGTATACATTGGTTTCATGTTCAGTTATACGCTTGCCCAAAAGCTCCGCATACACCGAAGGATGCAGCGGCAGGAAGGGTGCGGCGAAACACGTTGAGAACGTTGCCTGGGGTTCGATTATCCCCCTCTCTGTTCCCGCCAGCTTTGACGTATAGCCTGATACAAAATGATACATCGCCATGTCCTTATCAAGCTTAGAGATGGGAGGAAGCACTCCGAAGGCATCGGCGGTTAAAAAAATCACGGTTTTAGGATGTCCGCCAATCCCCGAAGCAACGCAGTTTGGTATATATGTCACGGGATATCCTACGCGTGTGTTCTCCGTAAGGCTCGCGTTGGCATAGTCAAGCTCCCTTGTCTCCTCATCCATTATAACGTTTTCAACAAGGGCGCCGAACTTAATAGCGTTCCATATCTGGGGTTCGTACTCCTTACTGAGGTTGATACACTTCGCGTAGCACCCCCCTTCAAAGTTGAAAATCCCTTCGTCTGACCAGCCGTGCTCATCATCGCCAATGAGCATGCGCGACGGATCTGCAGAAAGCGTGGTCTTCCCTGTTCCTGAAAGTCCAAAGAACAGGGCGCTGCTCCCATCCCCGCCCATATTAGCGGAACAGTGCATAGGAAATACGCCCTTTTTGGGGAGAAGATAGTTCATTACCGAGAATACGCTTTTCTTAATTTCGCCCGCATATCTGCTGCCCGCAATAAGCACGCGGCGCCTCTCAAAGTCTACTATAATGGCGGCCTCCGAGTGGACGCCGTCTGCCTCGGGGATGCACTTAAAACCTGGCGCCGCTATTATTGTAAATCCAGGTTCAAAGTTCTCTAGCTCTTGTGCACTGGGCCGGACGAGCAGCTGATGAATGAATAGGTTTTGACTGGCCAGCTCATTCACTACCCTTACTGAAAGCGCATAGGCCGGATCAGCACCCGCATATCCGTCAAATACGAATATATCGCGTCCCTGAAGATAGCTTACCATGCGGTTGTAGATGGCATCAGCTTTCACGCTTGATATAGGCCTGTTAATATTGCCCCAGTCTATATCATCGTGCACCGCTGGGACGTCGACAACAAACCTGTCGTCGGGAGACCGTCCCGTATATTTTCCAGTATTTACGACCAGCGCACCCGAAGAGTTCAATTTCCCTTCGCCCCGTTCCAGCGCCTTTTCAACCAATATAGCAGGCGAGGCATTGCGGTATACTGTCCTTGGCGATATGATGCCGAGCGATTCAATATAGTCCTTCATGGCCATTTCCTTTCATTTGTTGTCAGGTGTTTTAATATGTATTATTGATCGATATGTAAATTATATCCCACAGCTTCTATGTTTACAAGCTTTGCCGTCCATTATAAGTCAAATTATTTATTAAAATTTTCCTTGAAATTTATCGATTCCTACTTTTATAAAATATTAGTTAAGACCGTGGCTGCAGGCATCACACTTTTCTTGGTTTATGATATCAATATGACAAGCTCTCATCGTTTTGATCGCTGCCTCATGTCCTTCCCTGCTTGAACCCGCACACGCCGCCGGATCAACTATAATTTGATTTTCCGGATAGTACGCTTTTAGAAGCAGCGCATTCGATACCACACATATGTCCGTACACAGCCCGCACAACTCAATCGCCGTTTCGCAGCCTAAAAGAGGTTTGATCAATTCGGGCAGCTCGGTACAGGCAAACGAACCCTTCTCAACAACTATCATGTCAGGTGTGAGCTCCGCATCAATATCCTTATTTAAGGCATGACCTTGGGTGCCCTTGATGCAGTGTTCAACAGGTAGCTTGCACCCCTCAGGTGTAGTCAAATAATCGCTGCTATGCGTATCCATAGTCAAAACAATTATATCGTTATTCTTCTTGGCAGATTTAAGCTTGTCCAGCACTATTGGCACGATTGATAACGCCTCTTTGGAACCTAAAGCGCCATCAATAAAATCATTTTGCATATCGACTACGATCAAAATATTTTTCATCGAAACCATCCTTTAATCCATCTAATATACCGGCCAACCGAGAACATTTGCGGACATAAACAATATAAACCCTATTATGCACACAACGGTCGCTATTATATCGTATCTCCTCTTACCGCCGGTAAGCGCTGAAAGCGCTATAGCTACAGGAAACGCCGCGGTCAGATACCGTGGTGCGCTCAAAAGCCATGTCGGCCCCACCGCCATAATGAAGTACGCGATGAAATACCCAGTATACGACGACCGCATCCTGCGCGCCGCCGCTATCATCACCGCGAGGGTTCCAAAGATGTAAACAAGGCCTGGGAACCATAAACCCCATGCAGTTTTCAATTCCATGTCATTGAGCGCCCTAAGGAAATAAGAGGTTTCATATGATACCGTATTGAAAAACAATCCCATCCTCTGATGCCAGTGATCCCATTGATATTCCATAAACTGCAGGGGATTTCCCGTTACCAAATAATTAATAAGAACATATGCGCCTAGCCCCAGCGGGATTATCAACAAACCGCCAAGGCGGGCCGCAATGGACTTAAGCTTTTTCCCCGAACCCTCTCTGTACACGCGTATAACATCGCGAATGGCCTCTATCCCCATGGGTACTATCATCATAATGCCGATTGAGCGCGTGAACGCGGCTAACGCGCCTATTAGTCCTGCCCAAAGGTATTTCTTTTTTCGGATCAGCAGCATGCAGCTGACGGTTAAAAGCAAAAACAGGCTCTCGGTCATCGGAGATGTAAAGAAGAACGCTGCTGGCAATATAAACATATAGCGCACTGCCCGCAACGCGTCGCGCCTGCTCATGTCAAGCGCCGCAAGCTCATACAATACAATCGCCGCTCCTATTGAGCATGTAAAGGACGTAAGCATCGCCGCCGCAAAATAATCGCCAACGACCAGCTGGAAAACTTTCAGCACCATTGGATAGAACGGAAAAAACACAATGTGGAACCGCGGGTCGCCTTCGGTTACATACCAGTTCTTTGCTATGCCTAAATAGCTTGGCGAATCGCTTCTAAGCCAAAGCGTCTGCATCCGCTCAAAAATCCCGCCGTCATATCCATTTGCAATCAGATCCACCATATATGCAAGTACAAATATAAGGATTCGGCTTGCAACCATCCATATTATTATCTTTCCCCATGGGTGACGGGACCAGAACCGTCCTTGCCTTCCCAGATCCATTATCTGCGGCTCGGCGTCGCTATTAAACCAGTCCTTTAGAAGCATATATACAAATAGGACCAACAGCGCTCCAAAAGCAAATACTGAAATCGCAGCCACAACCGCCGATGGTACGGATATTTTATTTTGATCAAGAAGCCATATTACAAAAATGGCGCTCAGGATTGCAAGCAGTACGCTGGAAATGATGTAAAACGCTTTTTTCATAGATAGTCATCTCGGGTCAGCGCCGCTTAAGCGGCGCTGACCTCTTACCCTTAGTTTAGTTTTACCTGCGCAAAGCCTTTGGCTTAGCCAGGATTTCAGAACAGATTATACCATAAACGATAGCCGCTTTACTATCAAAACGCGGCAATTCAGTCCCTATCTGTCCTACAACTATCACATTGTTCTCTGAAGCCCTAGCTTCGCCGCAATCCTCTATCCCCGTCATGCTGGTTTCCATATGGGCGTGCCCTGATTTCATGGATGGTTCTACAACATGTCCCGGCTTATTGACAGACGATGTCTTTATGGTTCTATAGATAGTATTGGGCGCGCCTTCAGGCTTCTTATCATAAACCAAATCCGGTTTTGTGTTGCGGATGGTGGATTCGCCGCTGCTCTGCGATACCCTAGGCTTTAATGACGGCGCAACATTCGGGGTTGGAACGCCGCGCTGTTGAACTTCCTGATTCTCGCGTTTTTCAGCATCCACCTCATTTATGGCTTTCCTTCGGCGCTCCGCCTCGCGCCTTTCAAACTCCGCCTGCTTCTTTTTCTCTGAATTTGACGCTGAGGACAAAACAAACACTATTATAATTATTATGATCACGAACGGCATCGAAACGCCTCCTTTCCGCCCTTAATGGGGTTAGGAGCGCCGGACTCAATGGGTAAACTCCCATAAGAGTCCGGACGATCCGTAACTATCACTCTTTATTCGGCTTGGCAGTTGTCCCGATAGACTCGCGCATCTGCGTATCCGCCATTACATTTCTCATGTTATAATAGTCCATTACGCCAAGTTTGCCGCCCCTGAACGCCTCCGCGATAGCCTTAGGCACCTCAGCCTCCGCTTCGATAACCTTGGCATGCATGCCCTGTACCTCGGCCTTGTTCTCCTGCTCCTGGGCTACAGCCATTGCGCGGCGTTCCTCGGCCTTTGCCTGCGCTATACGCTTATCAGCCTCAGCCTGATCTATCTGCAGCTGTGCCCCCACGTTTCTTCCTACGTCAACGTCCGCAATATCAATCGAGAGAATTTCAAACGCCGTACCCGAGTCCAGACCTTTGCCCAATACGGTTCTCGATATGCTGTCAGGATTCTCAAGAACGTCCTTGTGGCTTAACGATGAACCTACGGTGGTTACTATGCCCTCGCCTACGCGGGCGATTATGGTTTCCTCGCCTGCGCCGCCAACGAGCCTGTCAATGTTTGCGCGTACTGTAACCTTCGCCTTTGCGCGAAGCTCAATGCCGTCCTTGGATATCGCAGCTATGATGGGCGTTTCTATAACCTTTGGGTTTACGCTCATCTGCACTGCGTTGAGCACGTCGCGGCCCGCAAGATCTATTGCGCAGCAACGCTCAAAATCCAGCGGTATTCCTGCCCTTTGAGCAGCTATCAGCGCGTTTACAACACGGTCAACGTTGCCTCCGGCAAGATAGTGGGCCTCAAGATTGTTTATGGAAAGCTTAAGGCCGGCTTTTGTCGCCTTAATCATCGGATCCACTATACGCTTGGGGACAACCTTCCTGATACGCATTCCAATAAGCTGGAATATTCCTACGTTTACGCCAGATGCAGCGGCTGATATCCATAGTCCAATCGGTACAAAGGACAAGAATATGACTAAAAATAGAAGTACTGCAACAATAATGATAATTAAAGAAACAGGGTCTATCGCCGCCGTCAATAAGTGCGAAAGAATGTTCATCGTGTGTTTTTCTCCTCTCGTTATTAAGGTCTATATAATGCATCCGGACAACTCCGGTACATATCGCTGTTTGCAATTCCAATTCAAATGAACGACCGAATTAAAAAATATACTAAGTATATAAAGCCGATTAATGCTGGAACACCGACAACCAGAAGTATCCACGATTTAATTTTCTGTTTTCTCAGTTCCCCGGCGTTAACTGCCTGATTATCCAAATCAACGCTGTCGTCAGCATCAGGAAGCTCAATACCGCACTTGGGACAAACCGCGTTGGATTCGGAATAAAACGTGCCGCACTGTTTACACCGCTTCATCAGGCCTGTTCCTTCCCCGTTCCATCTTCCCCAGTCGTCTCATTCTCGTGAAATTTATCCTCTTCTTTACTATTATACTCGTCTTGGGATATCTCCCTTACTAAAACTCTGAGATTCTCAATGCTTTCAATCCTTATATATGATCCTTTGGAAATAAACTCGCCAGACGTTACCACATCAAGCCGCTTTCCTCCAAAATCCGCATTCCCCGAAGGGCGAAGCGGCGTCAGGCAAACTCCCTTGCGTCCGATAAGCTCCTGCATGCCCTTTTCTCCAAGGTCATTGGACTCGTAATCAATATTATCCCTCAAAACAATCGGCGACCGCGCCAAATTTCCCCTGCCGATTGACCTGAATACAATTACCGCGGCAAGTCCCACCAGTAAAATAATGATCAAAAGGGTAATCAGCGCATGGGTAAACGTACTTGCGCTCAGTACAATAGACGCTATCAATGTAATGATTCCAAGAGCGCCAAACAATCCAAAGCCAGGCATGAACATCTCGGCTATCAGCAGGGCTAACCCAACTACGAGACATATTACAGCCGCCACGCTCCAGCCAGACAAGTATGCAAGTATAGCTTCCATCTTTCATTCTCCCTTCAAAACACGATTAGGCTATAGCCGCTAAAACAGATTGAATATATTTTCATTAAACCAATCCGCAAACCCCATATCCCAATCCGGCAGTATTCCACGTTTCATCAGCATAACAAGCAGCACCCATATAGCGGCAAGGGTAAGCGCAGCCAGTATAACTATTACAGCAGTATCCATAAATCCTCGCAGACGGCTGTGTTTCTTTTCGCCGTCGGTCTCGGACTCCGTCTCCTGCACGTCGGGTTCCGCCTTCACCTGACCCGTCTCCACTGCCTTTTCTTTAACGTCGCTTTGACACTCTCCCCCGTCCTTTGCAATATCGGACGCATCCTTACGCCCTGCTGAAATCTCAGCTTCGTTTACCTTTTCAAGCACACGCCTGGATTCTTCCTGGGTCAGATAAGCCACCCATTCGTCCAGATTCTCAGGGCACGCGCTTTGTTCCGCCCGTGTTTTGACCTCTTTAAATACCGACTGCACCACCTCCATGGCCTTCCCGCGGTCTCCAAGCATCGAGTAGGCATGGTTAAAAACCGCCTTTGCATTGGCGGCGAGATAATCTCTTAAAGCGGTCTTGTCTCCTCCGTTAATCTGGCAAGCTTTGCCCTCGTTCATGGGTTTCCCTCCAATACGTTAGGTAAGCGGGCTTTCGTTCCCTTTTATTATACAGCACCATTTTATCAAATTCAATTCATTTACATTTAAAGTCAGACATAATAATGTTGTATGAAATGGAGATTGGACATCAAAAGGCTTATTTTAATAGTCGTAATCATAAGCGTCGTTGTTTTGATAGCGCGCGGCTGTTTCTACGCTTCGGATGCCGACAGTGAGGACGGCTATGAGCCCCGCTTAATTTTGGACAAGGGTAACTCAGCAAGCAAGCCACGCTATATTAAGGTATACAAGCATCAAAGCGGCAAGGTTGAAGAGATGGAGCTTGAGGAATACATCACCGGTGTTGTTGCGGCGGAAATGCCGGCTTCCTTTGAACCTGAGGCGCTAAGGGCCCAGGCTGTGGCGGCGCGAACCTTTGCCGCGCGGCGGATGAGCATATTCGACGGTACTCCCTGCAGCTCGGAAGCCGAGGTATGCACTGACAGCAACTGCTGTCAGGCCTGGACTTCTGACGAAAATATGCGCGCAAACTGGGGAAATAACTACAGTAAATACTTTCAGAAGATAACGGAAGCCGTAATGGGCTGCGCGGGAGAAGTCGCCATATATGACGGAAAGCCCATAGAAGCACTGTACCACTCTACGTCGGGAGGAGCTACCGAGGATTCTCAAAACGTATTTTCCCAAGCTAAGCCCTATCTCGTCGGGGTATCAAGCCCTGGCGAGGATAACGCATCCAGGTTTGCCGCTACTGTCGAGTTCTCAAACAGCAATTTTGCTAAAAAGGTAAATTCGGCTTATCCAAAGGCCGGACTAAAAGCAGGCAAGCTCAAGTCTCAGGTTGAGGTGGTGAGCAGATACGAAAGCGGGAGGGTTGAGTCCGTTCGCCTTGGCAACGTAAGAATATCCGGTAAGGAAATGCGCTCGATATTTTCTTTGTACAGCGCTAATTTCACATTTAGCTTTACAGACGATAATGTCGTAATAAAGACAAAAGGGTTTGGTCATGGCGTAGGCATGAGCCAGCACGGCGCAAACGCCATGGCTAAAAACGGTTCGGATCACATTGAGATTCTTGAGCATTACTATACGGGGATAGACGTCGTCAAAATTGATAGCTTGATAAAGTAAAACACATCAATTCGACTGCGCGTCAATCGCGAGTATAAAAATATGTTCCATGTATGCTATAATGAAATTATAGCGGAGGGCATAATATGCGTTTTATCGGCAATCTCATATGGTTTGTTTTTGGCGGTCTTATATTAGGTCTGAGCTGGGCGGCGATAGGGCTTGTGTGGTGTATCACCATAGTTGGCATCCCAGTTGGCGTTCAGTGCTTTAAGCTTGCCAAAACAGCCTTTTTCCCATTCGGCAAGGACATAAAGTACGGCGGGGGCGTAGTATCCGTTCTATTAAACATACTATGGCTGATCTTTGGCGGCATTGCGCTGGCAATCGAATCGCTTACCCTTGGCGTAATCTTTTGCTTAACCATAGTGGGGATTCCGTTTGGATTGCAGTTTTTCAAGCTGGCGAAACTTGCCCTTATGCCGTTTGGAGCAAAGATTGCCGGCTGAACAAGACCTAACCAAGATCATCCGTATGTGTGTTATTAAGGGCGTTAAAAAATTTAACGCAATTCATCGTAATATCATTATAACGGCGCTGTTGTACCAGGCCAGGGCTGCATAGCCCTGAGCTTATTCCGAATGCTTTTGCGCCGGACGCTTTAAACAGCGCTATATTTGTAGGCGTAATTCCCCCGACCGCCGCAAGAGGGATATGCGGCATCGGTCCTCTCAGCGCGTCAAAGTACTTGGGACCCATAGTTCCCGCTGGGAAAAGCTTGACCATATCGGCGCCGCACCCGTACGCATGCGCTACCTCTGTTGGCGTAAGCGCCCCAGGCATGCTAAACAATCCCAATTCCTTGGTGTATGCGATTACGTCCGCATCAGTGTTTGGTGAAACAGCGAACTTGGCTCCGGCGTCATGCGCAAGCTTTGCCTGGCGCCTTGTCATCACCGTTCCGGCTCCGACAACAATTCTGTCTCCAAATTTGGACGTAAGCGACTCTATAGCCAGCGCCGTTTCAAAACCGTCGCCCCTCTGGTCGAACGTAACCTCAATAGCACCGATTCCTCCGTCGATCAGCGCGTTGGCAACTTCCATCAACCTTTCATTCGATACCGCGCGCAGTATTGCGAATATGTTCGCGTTTTCCAGCTTTTTAAGCAAATTCATATCAACCACCTCCCGCCTATTTTAATCCTGTTTTTTTATTTTGGCAATCGAATTAAACTAGGCGCCTGAACTGTTATTAATTTATATTAAACGTCTTAATATATTTATCTGTTGGGCTTGATGATCGCCGTAAATTCATGCATAATTTTTATAATGTATATATTTGGCGGTTAACAAATATTTATAAAGCTTTCCATCGGCTCTATGTTGTTTTATAATATGCTGGTGGGTAAATCCATACGCAATACGCCGCCGATTATGCGCACTGCCGGCAACATATAGAAATCAACCATTTGTATGCATCAGCTTGAAAGTATTGAGTTATCATACGATGAGTATTTCTTGATCAACGCGAGGCTTTAGAAATTGCCGGCGTAAAAGAAAAGCTATTTATCAATATAATAGCTGTATATGACACAAGGAGGAATTCATGAAGGAAAGAATTGTCGTACTTGACTTTGGGGCCCAGTATAATCAGCTGATAGCGCGCAGGGTGCGCGAAGCAGGGGTTTTCAGCGAACTGCTGCCCAATGACGCCCCCATTGAGAGGATAAAGGGGGAATATCTGAGCGGAATAATCCTCTCCGGAGGTCCCGACAGCGCGCACGTAGACGGCTCGCGGAAGTGTTCGGACGAAATATTTAACCTTGACGTACCCGTGCTTGGAATATGCTATGGAATGCAGTACATGGCCAAGCATTTTGGCGGCGAGGTTGAGGAGGCTGCCGTAAGGGAGTATGGCAACACCGACGTCTGTCTCTCTAAGCATCCACTATTCGAAGGGATTACTAATGGAACCATGTGGATGAGCCATAACGACTCCATATCTAGAATTCCTGATGGGTTCAATGCAATAGCTGAAACCAAAAGCTGTAAATATGCTGCAATCGCTGACGATGTAAGGAAGCTGTATGGAATACAGTTTCACGCCGAGGTAGTACATTCTATACAGGGTACTCTTGTTTTTAAAAATTTTTTAAAGGGTATATGCGGCCTGAGCTGCGATTGGAATCCTCAAGACCTAGCCCAGACGCTGATTGATGAAATTCGAGAAAAGGTTGGCGACGGCAGGGTGATTGCCGGACTCAGCGGCGGGGTCGATTCGTCCGTTGCATCCGTTTTGGTACACAAGGCTATAGGCGACAGGCTGACATGCATATTTGTCGATCATGGCTTGCTGCGCCAAAACGAGGCATGCGAGGTAATGGATTTTTATCGTGATTCGCTGGGACTTAACATAGTAGCTGTAGACGCGGGCGAACGGTTTTTAAATAAGCTGAATGGGGTTGTGGAGCCGGAAGAAAAGCGTAAAATCATAGGCGCCGAATTCATACGCGTATTTGAGGAAGAAGCGAAAAAGTTGGGGGATGTCGACTTTCTCCTGCAGGGTACGATATATCCCGACGTTATTGAAAGCGGGAGCGGAGGCTCCTCGGTGATAAAGAGTCACCACAATGTGGGCGGCCTGCCAAAGGATATAAGCTTTAAAGGAATAATAGAACCCCTTCGGTCTCTATTCAAGGATGAGGTAAGGGAGCTTGGCGAAAGCCTGGGTATTCCTGAAAAGCTGGTTTGGCGGCAGCCATTCCCAGGCCCCGGACTCGCCATACGCGTGATGGGCGAGGTAACCAGGGAGAAACTCGAAATCCTTCGTCAAAGCGACTATATACTTAGGCGTGAGGTTAAAAACGCGGGCCTTGATCGGGCGCTGTGGCAATACTTTACGGTATTTACCGGAATACGAAGCGTTGGCGTTATGGGCGACTTGCGCACATATGATTATGCAGTAGGCGTACGCGCCGTAACCTCTACGGACGCTATGACGGTTGACTGGGCTGATATACCCTATCCCGTGCTTAAGCGGATCAGCGACTGCATAATAGCTGAGGTCCCGCACGTAAACAGAGTGGTCTATGATATAACAAGTAAACCTCCCGGGACTATTGAGTGGGAGTAAAGGTCAAATTTTCACCAGCTATATATTTTCTCTGAAATGCTCTGTTTTCTCGTGTTTCTTTATGTTATTCGTATTATTCTCTTTTGAGATGAAATATGAGATGATACCATTTTGAAACAAAAAAGAATAGTTCCAAGTGGCTTTCAAGTAACCTCTCAGTATCGCTCATGCAATACCGAGAGGTTTTTGCTTCCGTACAGGTTGGTATAATGATTAAATTCAATTATACCAAGGAGGTTATTATGAGAGCATACAAAGACAAAAATGGAACGTGGTTCGCTTCTGCACGATATAAGAATTGGGCGGGAGAAACGATGTGCTTATCTAGTTAATGTTCAAAAATAGGGAATTTTATGATATAATACATTATCGGTAGGCTTAGCCCAGCCAAGTCAACTGTATGGAAGTAATTCCATGCGGTTTTCGTTTTATATGGAATATACATAATTTACTATGTTATAAGAGGATGGGTGAATAATGGCAGGTTTAATGTATCCGGCTTATCAGAAATATTATAGTGCGATTTGCAATCTCAAGAGATTTGGCATCGAGAAGAACTTTTTTGATAATATCTCTAGCCTTGACAATTTCTTTTCCGAGTATCGCAGTGTAACAATGGTAATGCAAAAATTTTTGGCTCATACACCATACATGGAAATATACAATAGAGTTTCTGCAGGAATATGGGATTGCTTTTTTAATGATCAACGTGTGAAAGCTGTTCATGTGCATCCTGTTGAATTTACGAAAAAAATTGACATTACTGTATATTCACCTGGAACAGGCGTCACAGTTTCTTCACAGAGTTTCACCGTCGAAAATGATGTACCACTTGCCAATTTGATTGATTCTCTTAAACATTTTTTCAGTGAACTTAATCCGATAGAGGTATTTTTCTCTGCCAAGTTTTCTTTTATTGAAAAAGACAGTGGTATTGATTTGTGGGATAAACTGATTGAAGGACTCGATACAATGCAGAAATTTATGGGGACGATGTATTCTGAAATAGGGGAAACTTGTCCGTTATGTGAAAAATTGAGAAGTGAAATTAATCGAGCAGGGATTTCTGAGGGCACAAAAGACATATTACTTATAGCGGATTATGCTTATTATCCTCAACAAGGGACTTTTGAACGAGCTGGAAGAATTGCTGCGTTTTTTAAACGGGAAACTTGCTCTGAGACGGAGAGGCTTTCCATAGAGGGTTTTATGTCTTCTCCTTATTTTAATTATGGAAATTCTGCATTTAATAAATTTGTTCTTATGAATGCTATTATTGGAAGCTCTGACTTGATGCCAACAATAATGACGGTTTACCAAGACGGCGCTTATGAGCTGGATACATTTCATGCTGATATTAAGACAACTATTTATAGAAAAATCAATGAGACTGCCGAAAAAATACTATATAATGAAGTTAAAGAAGTATTCGTGATGATTACTTATGTTTTTGTAGATTATGAAGAAAGTCTCATGGGTTTAACCTCTAAAGAACGGTTGGCTAAGGGGACTCATGAATATTTGGCATTTATGAAAGTAGATTGGGAGTTGAACGAAGAAGAATACATTTTTGATGGAGAATATATAAGACAAAGGGAATATATTGTTCATCAGATGAAGTATGAGAAACAATGTAAATTAAATGCAGGTGCTGTAAACATGATTCCAATTGTTGAAGCATTTAAGGCGCGCAGAACAACTAAATAGATTTGACTGGAGGGATGCTAACAAAATTAAAGTCTGGAGTGTAAATAGGCACTATTGCGGAACAAAATAGAATAGTTACTAACCACTTGCTATTATTCTCTTCTGCTTTTTGCAACACGAGAAATGATAAATAAAATAAGACATAGAAAAATGTCCTCAAAAACGGCTATAATGATAGCAAGACACCCTTAAAATAGCCTATTTGATATAATCGTAAAAGAGTGGGATTAATTTCAGAGGACGAAAAAAGCCCGGTATTACGGGCTTTTTAACCGTCCAATTTGCGCTGTGGCAACTATTTGTCAACACTTTCCATTATTATATAAAAGATTCATAGCTCCGGAACCGCGAATACTCGGGTTGGAGATAAAATGATGCCGTTCCCAGTATGTCAGCACGGGGTCGTAGGGATACACCTCACAGATATTCTGCTTGACTGCCGTGAATAAACCGAGAACGGTCCTGCTGCCAGCGAAGCCCCTGATAGGTCATTATGCTGCGGATCCCGTTAAATAGAGTAGTAATCATATCCGCATTGCAGATATTTCTGGGATATTTATGATCGTAATTTGACTTACGCTTCCTTCCTATTTTTCACTCCGACTGTGTTGCGGAAATCATAAACTGATAACCGCCGATATGTACCTCAAATGCCAAATCACCCCAAGGCTGAACGGTCAGTTCTGTTGGATTCAGCATCCTATGCTTTTCGTGAATCCTCCGAATCTGTCCGGAAGGGACGGTCATGCAAATTTCAACACCGCAACCGATATATGGCAGCTTGTCAGCCGTAACATAACCCTCGGTGATACCCAGTAAAATAGAATTGCCGCAAAGCGATACTCCAACCAGAGGATCGCCGCTCTCCAGGGGCTGAGAAAAGTCAATCTTCCACCCCGCGGCAGAAAATTCTTCTGCGGCCTTATACGGATCTACGCAAGCAAGTATTGGTCTAATCATGTTACATTCCTTTTCTATATATAAAAGTGTCATAACTGACTCAATCCACGTAATCGGTCTCAGCTATCCGGTAGTTGGTTTTACCCATATATCCATCAAGGCGGAAATCCTCGCTGAAATCGAATTTCTCCACCAATAGTTTGCCATCCACGTTCTTATAGGTTATCTTCAGCGCCCCATCCGTCAGTATGCTTATCGTAGAGGGGTTTACTCCCTTTTCCTCCCAAAGCTTTAGGTCTTCCTCGGTAAAGGACCCATAGAGATAATCGCTGTATATCTTCATAACAGGGTCGATCTCTGCAAGCTCGCTCATCTCGTCCCCTACTTTCAATCCCTGAAAGTCGCTGTACGATAGCCTTTCCTGCATCAGCACTACAAAACCGGATATATTCGAATTTACTAAGGAATCATTGATATCCTCAAAGAATAGGTAGAGCCGCTGCCCCTGGTCCGTGTCATACATCAGGTAGATGAACTTGCCGCCATCCACGGTTCTTATTGCTTCAGTGGGCATCGTCGTCAATATATAGTCCAGCGCATGCGATGAACTGAGCGGAACGTTAACCGTAGCATATCCGATATCCCTTCCATATATCAGCGGCTGGTACCGATCGCTTCTAAACTCATGTATCAGCTCTTCATAATAATATACTGGGATGTCCAGCTCCGTCTTTTCATCCTTGACAAGGTATTTTCTCAGGTGCTCCGCTACATCCACCTTGATCATACCTACGTGGTCATACTGTTCGGGGAGCATCCTGAGCGGCTCTTTGGTGGGCGAAGGCGTTGGCGTAACCTTGTTCGCGTCCACGTTGCCGGCAGGCGTTTGTGTGGGGGCGATTGCCGGTAAATCTGAATCTAACTTGATAGTGCAGGCACTAAACAGAATGCTTAATAAAATCAGCATTATTAATAAATACCTTTTAATAAGTTGCCCCTCCCTGAGCGAATAAAAAACTAACTCAAAGATCAATCCACGTAATCGATCTCAGCTATCCGGTAGTTGGTTTTACCCATATATCCATCAAGGCGGAAATCCTCGCTGAAATCGAATTTCTCCACCAATAGTTTGCCATCCACGTTCTTATAGGTTATCTTCAGCGCCCCATCCGTCAGTATGCTTATCGTAGAGGGGTTTACTCCCTTTTCCTCCCAAAGCTTTAGGTCTTCCTCGGTAAAGGACCCATAGAGATAATCGCTGTATATCTTCATAACAGGGTCGATCTCTGCAAGCTCGCTCATCTCGTCCCCTACTTTCAATCCCTGAAAGTCGCTGTACGATAGCCTTTCCTGCATCAGCACTACAAAACCGGATATATTCGAATTTACTAAGGAATCATTGATATCCTCAAAGAATAGGTAGAGCCGCTGCCCCTGGTCCGTGTCATACATCAGGTAGATGAACTTGCCGCCATCCACGGTTCTTATTGCTTCAGTGGGCATCGTCGTCAATATATAGTCCAGCGCATGCGATGAACTGAGCGGAACGTTAACCGTAGCATATCCGATATCCCTTCCATATATCAGCGGCTGGTACCGATCGCTTCTAAACTCATGTATCAGCTCTTCATAATAATATACTGGGATGTCCAGCTCCGTCTTTTCATCCTTGACAAGGTATTTTCTCAGGTGCTCCGCTACATCCACCTTGATCATACCTACGTGGTCATACTGTTCGGGGAGCATCCTGAGCGGCTCCTTGGTGGTCAGAGGCGTTGGCGTAACCTTATTCGCGTCCACGTTGCCTGTATCAGGGGTAGCAACCGAGGTTGGACTTGGAGAGACATCATACGTTGGATCAGGTACGGCTGCGGGGCCGCACGCGCTTAACAGGATAAACCCCGCAAGCACTATCGACAATAAATAATTCTTTTTCATTTTTAACCTCCTGATATTTATTATTAAATTGTACTGTCATAATCAACCGCGTAGTAGACGCAGCCGCTGTATGTAAAAGCATCGCTCGCCCAGTTTACCGCCCCAGGGTCTGTAACACCAGGGATCAGCCGCGACGCGCTTATGCCATCCTTATCAGCCCACGTCCCATCCCTGGTCTGATACCACCAATGAAAATTCCAGTACTCCTCTCCGGAAAGTACATCAATAAATTCCGGGTCGTACGCCAGCTCGGCCACGCCGTCCCCGTCAACGTCATGAAACCAGAACCTTAACACAACCCTATATTGATTCAGCCCTATGGGGGAATCATAGTTTGCAATCCTTTTATAGCTTCTATTCCCTAAATTGCCGTTCATCCATACCTCTGACTTGATTCTAAGGTCGTTAAGTATGTCGTCAAGCGACCTGTAGCTTAAACTGTCCCCGTTTGTGCCAAGTTCATCTTGACCTACATATCTTGCAATATCCAAAGCGTACCCCATGCAGTTGTGGGTCCTTCCATACGGCACCGACAGGTAGGGCCTGTTGCCATAGTAAAGAACGCTTTCATGATATATCCTCAGTTCCGGCTTATTGGGCGACGGCGCGTCAGAGGAATAAAACGCCGTTGAAGTAGAGGGATAGGATTCCATGTCCGACATCAGCAAAAACCCGCACTTGCTGTAGCTTCCCTGCATCCAGCCAAGCACAATGGGCTTTACCTCCATGCTGTACCATTCTCCGCTGTCGTTTACCGCCTTAGACGAAGCGTTTGTTCCTGTATAGCCCGGCTTATTCGCCCAGGTCAACGTACTGGAAGTCCATCCGGAGGTAACCCTGTACGCTTTTATGCTTGGAGTTGATCCTCCGTACCTCTTGACCCTCAGCTTAACGCTGGTGACCGCGCCAGCCGCTATATTGTCAGGCAGATTAAACTTGATATACGTCCTCTGCGTTCCCAGCGTAGGGCTGTGCCCCGTCCTAATGTACTGGTTCATATAGTAATTGGTGTTCGGGTTTTGGCTGTTTACATACGAGTCAAATGTATTATTGCTGCCCGTTATCATAACCGACGGATCGATAACCACCGGATATGCCCTGTCGGGATCCGTTAGATAGGACTCGGCCACGGCTATCTTCAGCCGTATTACCCCTCTGCTCTCAATGACTTCGCATTTTACATCATCGGTATATACGCCCGCGCTGTCCACCGCAAACAGCTCCCCCAGTTTAAATATACTTCTGCCGCGCCCGTCCTCAAAGCATATGGAGCCCCCATATTCCTTTATATGCAGGCCGTCCAGCTTAAGTTCAAAGGTGAAGCCGCTTTTCCCAGAGAACTCCTTTAGAACTATGTATTCCTTTACGCCATTGTCCGCAGCCTCATATACCATGTCGACGCCGGCATATACATCTTTATATATTATACTGCTGCGCCTGTCTATACCCAGCTCAGCCACGCGGCTTTTATTATATCTGTACGCTTCGGACTCATCCGCGTCCACCGGCCTGAACGCCACCGATGATTTGCCGTATTCCACAAGCACCGGATAACCCCCAAAGTTATCGGCAAACCTGACCGTATACGCGCCCGACTGGTTTTTATATTTATAATCCGTTTCCGCCTTTTCGCTCTTCTCTCCAACCAGGCGGTTTATTATATCGCAATACTTCCCCCTATTATCCAGGTAGTGAATATCATTTGAATAGACCGCCGTTTCGTATGTGCCGTCCTCAAGCAGATATGTTTTCGAGTTGCCGCGCCTTAGGCTTACAAGCTCCTTTACACGCGTCCGGTCCTCGCTCCAGTCAGCAGCGTACGCCTCGGCGGGCAATATAATCAAAAACGCCAGAATAATTGAAAGGGTCATTATGCGCATATATGCTTTCATCATTAAATCTCCTGTTTTAGGCAGCTGTCACTTCAGTTTTGTCCGCTTATCCGCTATTCCGCTATATCATATAAATATGTTACAATAATTCATACACTAAGTCAAGTCTTTATTATATACCAATATTGTGTTTTTGATGTGGAAAAGACCTGGCCTTACCTATTAAAAAGTTCTATATGTTGTGGACAAAATTAACCTAATTCAATACGGTCCTGATGAACGGGCGTTTTTCTCATCATACATGGACATTCGTCGGGCATGTTCAAAAATTGGACAGTCCTTTAAGAGTCGCTATAAATAATTAATAATGATCAGCCACATAAATTGGGCAGGCGTCAGGAGGACGTCTGCCCGTTAGATGTACAAGTCTCATTACTTTTCTTTTAGCGAGCGTTCATACGTTTCCCTATATATACCTACTCCATGCAGGCGAGGGCTATTATCGCGTCCGCTATCATGCATGTGTTGAACATCATATCATCTATGCTTATCGATTCGTTTGGCATATGCACCAGTGCGGGCACGCCTGGCCTTTCACAGCCGAAGGCCACCGCGTTCTCCACCGCGCGCGCATACGTGCCGCCGCCGATTGCAAGCGGCGGAAGGTACTCGCCGGACCTTTGGGCATACACGTCAAGGAGCTTGCTTACAAGCTCGCTGTCCGGGCTTACATAGTGCCCGGGCTGTTTGCTGCTGCTTGACAGCTCCAACCCTATTGGGGCGAACGCGTTTACTACCGTATTCAGCGCGTCTTCGGCTTTGCGCGACGTTGGAACCCTCATATCGATTGCGAACTCGGCCAAACCGTTTTCATCCCAGTGCATTACCCCCGGATTAAGCGTCATTCTGCCTGAAGCGTCGGTAAGATCAAGGCCGAGGCTCTCCCCATGCATATCCATCCTTAACAATTTATGAATGGCTTCAATAAGCTTTCCGTCCTCACCTTCCAATCCAAGCCTGTTTAAAACATCAAACATTGCCTGAAGCGCGTTTTTGCCTGATTCGGGCATGGACGCATGCGCGTTTAAACCAATGATTTCAATCCTAACGCCATCTCCGCAGGGTTCGCATGAGCACTCAAAGCCGCTTTCAGCCCTAAATTCGTTTACAATGGGCAAAACCCTGGCCTCATTCAGCATAACGCTGGCCACAGCCTTTCCGCATACTACGTTTGGACGGGTTCCGGCGTCCAAACGAAGCTTTGAGCTGAACCTTCTTATAAATGTTGCATGTACGATGCCCTTTTCCGAGTTTACCACCGGATAATCGGCGTCCGGAGAAAACGCCATATCGGGCATTTTCTCATGCTCATAGTAATGATTCATGCAGCCCCAGCCGCTCTCCTCGTCGCATCCAAGCATTATCCTCACCTTCCGGCGCATCTTGAGTCCCGCGGCCTTGACCGCGGCAAGGGCATAGATCGCGCTGATGGCGGGACCTTTATCATCCATAGTACCCCGGCCGACTATATTTCCATCGACGATTTCAGCCCCATAAGGCGGATGGTCCCAGCCTTCGCCCTCGGGAACTACGTCAAGGTGGCACATAATTCCCAAGGTTTCTTCGCCCTCACCATGGTCAATAAGTCCAATGTATCCGTCCATATCGCGGGTTTCAAAGCCAAGGCCCTCTCCCAACCTGAGCGCGTGCTCCAGAGCGCGTTTAACATTGGCGCCAAAGGGCGCCCCAGCCTCCGCCGTCCCTTCGACGCTTGGTATCCGCACAGACTCTTGGAGGGCCTTCACGATCTCATCCTTATGATCGCTTATCCATCTGTCAACTATGGCGTTCATAATCTAATTCTTCCTCCTGTGTTCATCGTTATTTGTTAATTTAATGCTCCAAATCCACGGCCAACTACTTCGCGCGTTTCTATGACGGATACCATCGCTTTTGGATCCCTGGTGTATACAATACGTTTTAAAGCGGAAAGTTCCACCGTCTTAACGATACAGTACACTACCTTTCGCTCAGCGCCGGTATAAGCGCCCTGTGCGGGTATGTATGTAACGCCGCGATGCATTACCGTCATAACCTCGGGAGCGATTTCGTCCCACTTGTCCGAGATAACAAACACCGTTACAGTTCTATTCAAGCCCTGAACCGCGTAATTGAATGCAACGTTGCTTACAAACATCGCTATCATTGAAACCAGCGCTATCTCTATTCCCCTTACAAAGCCTAGCACGCTCATAATGATGATGTTGAACATTATATTTATCGTACCCATCGACATGGAAAAGCGTTTCCCGAGTATTACGGAAATTACGTCTATTCCTCCAAGGGTAGCGCCCCTTCTCACCACCGGCGCGCCGCTGATGCCTATGACAGCGGAACCTACAGCCGCGGCCACCAGCTCGTTTTCGATTACAATGTTAAAGTTTTTTGTTAAAGCCAATGCTCCGGACAATACCAGCGTTCCTATTACGCTGAATATTATGAACTTTGCGTTAAGGTACTTAAGGCCGATAATGCTTATCGGTATATTCAGAATTATTATTGGTATCCACGAAGGTATATCAAATACGTAATCCAGAAGAAGCGCCACTCCCGTTACGCCTCCGGACAGAAAACTATGCGGCACGTAAAAGCCATTTATGGCAAGCGCCTGTATAAAGCAGGCGGCTATTACGATAACAAATGTTACCGCATCCTGCTTAAGGTCAAATTTTGTATTAATATTGCTTGTTGGCATCCGTTTATTAAGCCTCCGATTTAGCACTCAGAAGAGTATAGGCGCTTTGGCCCAATCAGTCAACAGGGAAAATGCGATTTAAGCTAAAAACGGGTTTGTGAAAAACTGATGGAACACAAACTGGTCCAGCAAAACTAAAATGCCTAGCAAGGCCGTATATATCGCAAACGCGTTCAGATTCTTTTTTACAACAAGCCTGATCATTAGCTTTATCGCCAGATATCCGCTTACGGCCGCCATTATCATCCCGATTATAACCGGCATCCATTCAATGTTTGAAACGCCCGTCTCGACTATGTCAGGAATCTGAAGAATCAGCGATCCCAATATGGCGGGTATTGAGAGCAAAAACGAGAACTCAGCCGCCTCCTGTTTTTTTAGCCCGAAGAACGTAGCGCCGGCAATCGTAGATCCTGACCTAGACACCCCTGGAAGGATAGCTATGCCCTGCATGAATCCAACGCCTATAGCCCCTGGAATTCGCAGCGCCGAGCGCCTTGAGCCATGCTTTCCAAAGGAGTTCATCATTAACAGCACGGCGGAAGTGAATAGGAACCCTATGCCCAGAAACGCCCCTTCAAACGCTTCGGTAAAAAAGTCCTTAAATAGTACCGCCATCAGGGTCGTAATAACCGTCGCCGCTATGAGCAGGCCAATCTTCTTTTGAATTGGAGTGCGCATATATGCCTTAAGCTCTTTAAACCTGCCTGTAAAAAGCAGCTTTAAAAACCGCCCGATTGAGCGGATTATCTCCCATATCTGGCGCCAATAAACCGCAAACACCGCAATAAGCGTTCCTACATGAAGCATCACGGTAAAGAACATAGCCCCTTCTTCAATTCCAAATATGGTATGTAAAAGCACCAAATGCCCCGAACTGGAAACGGGAAGAAACTCGCAAAGTCCCTGGGTAAGCCCTAAAATAATGGCGATCCAGATCATTATGTGCGCCTCCTTGAAGGATTTGTCTTTTATTATATTCGATACCAATAAAAATAACAACGAAATTAAAGCCGGAACATTTTTATTTACATTTAGTTAATCGCTGGCGTCCCTTTTGATTGCCTGGCTGGAATACTTGAAGCCCGCCTTGGACAACATATACCTGCGTATACAGCGCAATATAGAACAGGAGGTACCATCATGTCTCATGGTAAAGCAGGCAGCCAGACGATTGGCTGCGCGGTAACTAGCTGCCGCTATAACGATGAAGGAAGCTATTGCATGCTCAACCGTATTGAGGTGGAGCCATGCTGCGATTGCCATACGGGCGATCCGGCCGACGAAAGTCTCTGCGGAAGCTATATGGCCAAATAACGGCCTGGTATCTCGGTGACGCATGGGCCTCATACATGACTGTGAACCGCACTATGCCATTCTAAGCCATGCAGGAGGCTCAATGCGTTTTATTTTTGATCCGCTCCCCCATCATCTTGGAACGCCCGTAATTTATTGTCCCTTTTGTCGTGGTTTGTCTTTATCTTAAGCTCATTTCCCATTTCGCTTGGAATATAGTATTTTCTTCCTCTTACGGATGGAGGCATATACTCCTGCTCTACTACATGCCCGGGGAAATCATGCGGATACTTATATCCTTTGCCATGGCCAAGCTTTTCAGCTCCCTTATAGGCCGTATCCCTGAGATGAACCGGAACGGGCTCATCGATAGTATCCTTAGCGTCCGCAAACGCATAGTCAAGGGCTCTTACGACTGAATTTGATTTTGGACTTTCACATATAAAGATTATTGCCTGGGCAATCGAAAGCCGCGCCTCAGGCATGCCGATGAACTCAAGCGCCTGGGCGGCTCCGACAGCCTGCAGCATCGCATGCGGATTGGCAAGCCCCACGTCCTCGGACGCGTGAGCGATCAACCGCCTGACGATTATTCTTGGATCTATGCCAGCGTATATGAGCCTTGAAAACCAGGCGAGCGCAGCGTCGGCGTCCCCGCCTCTAAGGCTTTTGCAAAAGGCGGACAGCATATCGTAAAACTGCTGGTCGTCAACGTTTACCGCCTTGTGCTGTATGGATTCGGCCGCTATCTCAAGCGTTATATGTATCCTATCGTCCAAAAGCGGCGTCGTAAGCACGGCCAGCTCTATCGCGTTTAACGCGCTCCGCGCGTCGCCGTTGGCTATCCTGGCGATATGCTCAAGCGCGTCGCCGTCCAGCTCAACAGGATACGCGCCCAGTCCTCTTACGCTGTCCTCAAGCGCGGCCACAACCGCATTTTTTATATCTTCAATGTCCAACGGATAGAACTGAAACAGCCGGCAGCGGCTGACTATAGCGCCCGTCATGCTGACCATCGGATTTTCGGTTGTAGAGCCTATGAAACGTATTATTCCCTTTTCAAGCGCCGGAAGAATGCTGTCCGATTGCGCCTTGCTCCACCGATGGCATTCGTCAAGCAGCAGATACGTCGCTAAACCATACATGTTAAGCCTCATCTCAGCGTCGGATATCACTTCCCGCACGTCCTTTACGCCCGCGGTTACAGCATTGAGCTTAATAAAGTTAGCGCCTGTGCTGTTGGCCACTATGGACGCAAGCGTCGTTTTGCCGCATCCGGGAGGCCCCCAGAAGATGGAGCTTTGCAGCGTATCCGTTTCAATAGCGCGGCGAAGCAGCCTGCCCTTTCCAATAATATGCCGCTGGCCTATGAATTCATCCAGGGTACGGGGCCGCATACGGTCGGCCAAAGGCGTCTTAATTTTAGCGTTCTGGGCAAATAAGTCCATATTGCCTCCATCCATGCTTTATCTTAGTTCATCTTCTTCATTCCAATATAAATTATACTGCCTACTTGGTGATTGCACAACACACAGGGCTTACTATATAATACATGACATGAGAAGACAAATTAATTTGCTGGACGAGTCCATACGTCCCGAAAAGATAATATGGTATTTAGCCTGGCCCACTGTGCTTGAACAGCTTCTTATAACGGCTGTTCAGTATGTTGACACGGCCATGGTAGGCTCATTGGGCGCAAACGCAACCGCCGCGGTTGGTTTAAACGCATCCACAACGTGGCTGATAAACGGTATTTGCGCAGCGCTTGGCATCGGCTTTTCGGTGCTTGTCGGCCGCAGCATAGGCTCTGGAGACCATGATAAGGCTAAGCGGGTGGTAAGGCAGGCCGTGTTGGCAATAGCCGTGTTTGGAGTGGCTTTGACCGCTCTGGTACAGATTGCGGCCCCATTCCTTCCACGGTTTTTGGGGGCTGAGCCGGACATCTGGAGCGATGCGAGGGCATACCTGTCCATCGTTGGCGCCGCTTATATCTTTAATGTATCCGTCAATGTTTCCGCCAACATAATCCGCTGCTCGGGAGATACGCGAACCCCGCTTATATGCAACATCTTTGCAAACGTAATCAATGTTGTTCTCAACTTCCTTTTAATATACCCAACCAGGAGCATCGATATATTCATACATCCCTCCTTTATGGCCGAGCCGCTTATTAATACAAGCTTTTCGATGTGGGGCGCCGGTCTTGGAGTAAGGGGCGCGGCCATCGCAACCGCCATATCCATTGCGGTATCGGGAGTAATCCTATTCGCAGCCCTGTTTAAAAAGGACTATCCGGCAAAGATAAGTATAAGGGATAAGTTCCATTTTCAAAAGGATGTTTGGAAGGAAACGCTGCGTCTGGCCTATCCGGTCGCTCTTGAGAGGATCACCCTTTCGACGGGCCAGATTTTAATGACAAGGATTGTTACAGGAATCGGTACGACAGCTATCGCGGCGCATCACCTTGCAATAACCGCCGAATCGATTACATATATGCCCGCGTTTGGTTTTTCGGCTGCCGCCACTACGCTGGTGTCCCAAGGCCTTGGCGCAAACAAGCCCGAGCTTTCAAAACGCCTTAGTAAGTATTGCGTTATAGGCGGCGTGATATTCATGACCCTTATGGGCTTTGTGCTTTACTTCTTCTCGCGGCAGCTGATAACTATTTTTACCCCTGACGCCGAAGTTATTGAGCTTGGGGGCAGGGTTTTGCAAATTGAAGCATTGGCGCAGCCGTGCTTTGCGCTGGCCATGGTAATATCGGGCGTCCTGCGCGGGGCTGGCGACACCAAGTGGCCCTTCTACATCAGCGCCGTAGGCATGTGGGGCATAAGGCTTGGCATTGCTTACGTCCTTGCGTATCCCTGCGGTCTGGGCCTGCTGGGCGCGTGGTGCGGCATGGTGGCTGATGTCGTCGTGCGCGGCGTTTTAAGCCTAATACGCTATGCCAGGGGAAAATGGGTGCATTCCTGGCGTAGCCTGCATGGAGCTGTGAACGAAACCGAATGATTATTTGTCGGTTCAAAATGCTGTTTTTTGCCCCGGGCCATATATCGGCCCGGGGTCTTACATTTTACCTAGTAATCTCCAGCGTTATTATTTAGATATAAGGACATAAGCGCTGACAAGCCCTCTTTGAGAAGCCTGTCCCCGGTATATGTGCAGCCAAGGGCGGCATTTGGCCTGTTTGCCCCATGGAAGTCGCTGCCGCAGGTTACAAACAGCCCGTACTGCATTGCCAACGATATATGAAGCTGTCTCTGCCCCCGGGTTGCTGACGGATAGTAGGCTTCGACGCCCCACAAACCGGCGCGCGCAAGCTCGCCTACAATGGAATGAACATTTCCCTTTAGCTTGCATGGGTGCGCCATTACAGCTACGCCTCCGGCGCCGTCAATCAGCTCAATAGCCCTCTTTGTGCTAATCCTGTCAAAGTCAACATAAGCGGGACGGCCCTGCCCAATCAGCGTTGAAAAAGCGGCTTCCCTGCTTGAAACATAGCCGCAGTCCACCAGAGCGTTTGCTATATGAAGCCTGGTCATGGACGGGCTGTTTGCGCCCAGTCTGCCCTTTATATCATACCCCAGCGTGAACAGCTTACTAACCATCCTAACGTTGCGCTCGCTTCGCCTTGCCATCTGATTTTTAAGCGCTTCGGCGAGCTTTGCGTTCGACGGATCTATACCAAGGCCCAGCATATGGATTTCTTCGCTGTGCATGGTGTCGATCTCAATGCCTGGTATAACAAATACGCCTAACTGTTCACCCGCAAGCATCGCTTCGTTAACCCCATATACTGTATCATGGTCTGTAAGCGCCAGCAGACCAATTCCATCTTCTCCCGCAAGCCTTACGACCTCGCTTGGGGAATAAGTTCCGTCGGATATGCATGAATGGGTATGCAAATCCGCCTTGTTGCCCCTATAACCGCATTTAAAATCCATATTACCTCTTGCTGATTATTTGCCGCCGAATTAAAAGCCGGTTAATATAACTCCGTCAACATGTGTTCTGATACTCAAATTATGGCCACTCCTGTACAATAGCTACAATCCTTAACAGAAACATGGGGCGTTTTTTATAATCACCTGATTTTATTACAGCCAAAAGCGGATGCGATATCCTCCGCATCCGCCATCAATCGTATATTACCTTTTATTCTTCCGGTTAGTCCCGGCCTGAGCTCCCCCCTCGCCGGATTTGTCCCCCGAAACGTTTTTCAGCACCGCTTCAAGCTCCGCTTCCCTTTGACGTCTCAGCTCCTCCTCTTCTTCCTGTTCGCGCTTGTTCCTCTCGGCTATGTCGCGCTCCCGCTTATCCTGCTTTTCCTTATAAGAGACAAGGTTTACATCCTCACCCTTGTACATGGCCTCGAATTCTTCACCTGTCATCCTCTCGTATTCCATCAGCGCATCGGCTACGCGGTTAAGCGCGTCCATATCGGATGAAACTATCTCCTTTGCGCGCTCGAACTGCTCGTCTAGGATTGAGCGTACCTCGGAATCCACCTTGGAAGCAAGGTCCTCGGAAAAATTACGCATGTGGCCCAAATCCCTTCCTATAAACACTTCGGACTGCCCGCCAAGGAATATAGGCCCTATTTTATCGCTCATACCGTATTCAACAACCATGCTTCTGGCCGTTGCGCTCGCGCGCTGGAGGTCATTGTATGCCCCTGTGCTTATATCCGGCATGGCAATGGTTTCGGCCGCGCGTCCTCCAAGCGTCATTGCAATTTCATCCAGCAGCTTATGCCTTGTCATATGCGTCCTGTCCTTCTCAGGAAGGGTCATAGTATATCCCGCCGCCATCCCGCGCGGTATAATCGAAATTTCATGAAGAGGGTCGCAACCAGGCAGCTTCATAGCTATTATCGCGTGGCCCGCTTCATGGTAAGCAGTGGTGCGTTTGTCCTCCTGCGTCATTACCCTGCTCTTTTTTTCCGGCCCCATAATAACCCTGGAGATGGATTCCTCTATCTCATCCATGGATATCTTTTCTTTTCCGAATCTTGCTGCCAGTATCGCGCTTTCATTAAGTACGTTCTCAAGGTCTGCGCCAGTAAACCCAGGCGTTGAACGCGCGATTACGCTTAAATCAACACTATCCTCAAACGGTTTTCCCTTCGCGTGTACCTTTAGTATCTCCTCGCGTCCCCTTACATCCGGATAGTTTACGGTTATCCTCCTGTCAAACCTGCCAGGACGCAGCAACGCGGGATCAAGTATATCAAGCCGGTTGGTCGCTGAGATGACTATTATCCCCTCGTTTGCCGAAAATCCGTCCATCTCAACGAGCAGCTGGTTCAGCGTTTGTTCACGCTCATCGTGCCCGCCGCCCATTCCGGAACCCCTCTGACGGCCGACAGCGTCTATCTCATCGATAAAAACTATGGACGGAGCGCACTTTTTAGCCGTATTAAACAGATCCCGCACCCTGCTTGCGCCAACGCCGACAAACATCTCGACAAAGTCTGAACCCGATATGGCGAAAAACGGTACATTGGCTTCGCCTGCCGCGGCCTTTGCCAAAAGTGTTTTTCCAGTCCCTGGAGGGCCGACCAGCAGTACGCCCTTGGGTATCCTGGCCCCCATCTTTGTAAACCGCTTTGGATTCCTCAGGAAGTCTACAACCTCTTTTAACTCGTTCTTCTCTTCGTCGGCTCCCGCTACATTTGCAAACGTTACATTTTCAGGATTTCCAATCGTCGCCTTAGCGCGGCTCTTTGCAAAGCTCGATATCTGGCGGCCGCCCGTCTGCGAACGCATCATGAAATAATACAGCAAAACTACTGCCCCGATTATTATTATGTAGGGCAGGATCATCTGAAACAGCGAAACACCCTCGGGCTGGTTCGTGCGATATTCAAACGGATAATCGGACGTGGTAACCTGACTCGGATCCTTACCGGTGGTTTCTGAGATTATAACGGCCATGTCCGCCGCCAATGTTTCAGTAGATGGTATATTACAATAAAAGTCTACTTTGCCTTTGTCAAAAAACTGCTCGGCTGTAAATTGTGAATCAGCATTCAAGCCATACAGCACGTCCGACTGAATCTGAATGGCCTGTACCCTACCCTCTTTTACATAAGTCAAAAAATCCTTATATGTAATCAGTTCAGGCTGCTCAGTAAACACATCGCTGCCGATAAGCAATATAACCACAAGGCCGATAACAGCTACAAATAATAGCATTCCGCCAAGCTTCTTCAAGTTTAACCTCCTATTGTTGCGCATTGTGCAAAACAATTCTCCAACTATCTTATGATACTACCATAAATGGCAAAGCTATTCAAAGGGGTTTACGGTCTTTTTCATAAAGCTCAGGTGAAAAAAATGTGAACTTGACCGCAGCCAATAGAACAGCTGAAAACGCTATTATATTTTACCTGCTAAAGCTATGCGGCATAATATAATATACGTTTATGCGGCGTCCGCGCTGTAGATATCCCCACCGCCTTCATTTTTTACAGGCTGAATCCATTTCATGCTTAAATAGCGCCTTATGCACAGCACATTCTTTAACAGGTCCTCGCACAGGAGCATTATGACATAGACCCAGATAAACGGCATATTCAAAACCAGCCCGCACACCGCGGTAATGGGCAGTGCCAAAAGCCAAAGCGACAGCAAGTCATACTTCATGCCCGTCTTCGTGTCCCCGCCGGCTCTGAATATGCCTACAACGCTGACATACGGTATGTTTCTTAATCCCATTTCCAACCCGTAAATCAACAGCAGGATAGACGCGGTACTGTGTACCTCAGAAGCAATATTGAATATGCCGAGTATCGGCTCGCGCAACAAAATAACCATTGCGCCCACCACTACGGCTAACGCCGGAACGAGCAGCAAAAACCGCTTAGAGTATTGCTTTGCCTCCTCTATATCACCCGCTCCAACGCGCTTTGCAATCATAACGTTGCATGCGTTGCATATACCAATGAAAAACACAAATGATATGTTTTCCACCGTTCTGAATATGGTCAGCGCCGAGTAATTACCTGTACCCATGCGCCCGAACACCGCATTGTAGCCCATCACGCCCAATGCCCAAAGCGTTTCGTTTATAAGCACAGGCGAAGCACGCTGGAAAAATTCCGCCACGAACTCCTTTGAGATACTGAACATCTTCCTTATCGGAGGTACCAGCACATTCTTTTTAAATATGGAGATAACCAGAATGAGTATCGGGGAAAACAAGCCTGATATCGTAGTGGCAAGCGCGGCTCCTTCAACTCCCATGGCTGGAAATCCAAATTTTCCGAAAATCAGCACATAGTTAAGTATTACGTTTATTGCAACCGCTACAGCCCCTGATACCACGGGAAGCTTTACCTCCTCGGTAGACCTGAGAACAATGGAAAAAGTCTGGCTCAGCGCAACGCCAAGGTATGAAAAACATGCGATTTTAATATATCTGGCTCCTTCGGCAATCGCAACCTGATCGTTTGAAAATAGTCCGATAACGCTGTTTGGGAACAAAAATACCATTGTACTCAATATCAGCGCTATTGGGATATTGCATATCAGCATCATTCCGTATGCGCGGGATATGCCGTCACGGTCTCCGCGCCCCCAGTACTGGGCTATAAATACCGCCCCGCCCGACGCTATTCCAAACATCGCTATGTTCACAAAGAACGCTACTTGAGACGCTATTCCAACCGCGGCAATGGATACATCCCCAAGCTGGCCTATCATAAGCGTATCCACCAGGGACAGCGATGTGGTCAGAAGGTTCTGAAAAGCTATCGGCAGCGCCAGCCGAAGCATTGACTTCCAGAAATTCTTATCCTCGAACATTCTTAGTTTCATTTTGCGTCTCCTCCATTCTTGAATAGTTCGCTCCACGCTGTATCAAGTATCGCGCCCCCTATATGCAACCCCTATGATTAGGAAGCCTTTTAAACATAAAATAGGACCCGACATGCGGCGCCAGGCCCCAGGTTACAGTTTGTTTCATTGATATAAATCATGCGCATGATAGGATCAAAATCCTATATCCACAACAGTTTATTATGTTCCCTGTTCCAACCGGCTGGCTCAGGAGCGCGGCCGTTCCTGAGCCAGCTGCAACGTCCACATCCGCACAGCCCGAATAGACGCACAGCATATCCCTATTACTCGTACTTGGCTTCTTGACCCGTTCCGTACCGCTAATATGGCATTGCGCTATAGCACCTGTTTCACGCTTCATCTAACTTCTCCCTGCGACAGCTCATTTCATCCTAATATATCAGATTTAAAACTATATGTCACGCATTAAGCATCATATATTGTATTGGCGTATTCAACGATAAAGACGGCTCCGTAACCAGAACCGCCTCGTATGTAACGTAAATGCCAAATTGGTTTCAGCCCATTTCTTAGGCGGATACAATTCGCGGCTGCAATTTCCTAAGCAAATCCATATTGCATTCTATATCCTTTTTTGTCAGGGCTAAGCTGCAGCTCAGCCTTTTTTCATCCTCTGGTTTATAGGAAACAGGCATTTTGAAATAGTTCAGCCGCCAGCGCGGTTTATAAGGAACCCTGCCCATAAGGGCTTGAAGCATTTCAAAAGTCATTCCGGGATACAGCGTTGTCCTTACCTCATATTCAACCCCGCTCTCTTCCAACACGTCAATGGAGGCCAATACCTTGTCGAACCCGTTTTCAATACCGCACACCTCCTTATAATCATGAGGCAAAGCCTTTATATCCACCGCCACATAGTCAAGAAGGCAAGCTTCCGTAAGTCCTTTGATCATCGAAGGCCGCTGTCCGTTTGTATCAAGCTTCAGCCGGTATTCCATCATGCGCAGCCGGCGCAGGAATTCAGGCAGGCCGCTTTGAACTGTCGGCTCACCGCCGCTTATAACAACGCCCTCAAGCAAGCCCTGACGCCTCTTCAAAAAGTCTAAGACATCCTTTTCGCTGATAGCCTCGCCATCAGGTTTAATCAGGCCGCGGTTATGACAGTAAAAGCAATCGAAATCACATCCCTTTGTAAATAACACGCAGCTCAGAAGACCCGGAAAATCTATTGTGCTGCTCCTTTGAATGCCGCCAAATATCACGCGCCCAACTCCTCAGCCCTTATTACATACTTTATGCGCTCGTTGTACTCCTCCTGCTTGCCCTTGTGAAAGTTTTGAACTGGCCTCAGGTATCCTACAACACGGCTCCACACCTCTGTTTCCATCCCGCAGTCTGGACATGAATACGACTCGCCGTTTATATATCCATGATCCGGACACACGGAAAACGTCGGAGTCAGGGATAGGTATGGAAGCTTATAATTGCTAAAGGCCTTACGGATCAGGCGCTTTGCTATATCAGTATCCTTTATCTGCTCGCCAAGGTACAGGTGCAGCACGGTTCCCCCTGTGTATTTGCACTGCAGCTCCTCCTGCAGCTCCAGCGTTTCAAAAATATCATCGGTAAACCCTACGGGAAGATGCGTTGAATTCGTGTAATAGGGGGCGTCCTTGCCCGCTGTTATAATATTTGGATACCTCTTTTTATCCAGCTGGGCGAGACTGTAGCTTGTGCCCTCGGCAGGCGTTGCCTCAAGGTTGTAAACATGCCCGGTTTCATCCTGGAATCTTGATATGGCGTCCCGCATGAAATCAAGGATCCTCAGGGCAAAGCCCCTTCCCTCGTCTGTTGTAATATCCTTGCCCATGAAGTTAAGACAGGCCTCGTTCATCCCGATAAGCCCTATCGTATTAAAATGATTATACCAGTAATCCCCTGTACGCTCCTTGACATTTTTGAGATAATGGGCCGAGTAAGGATACATCCCCCTTTCGGTCTGTTCCTCTATTGTTTTGCGTTTGATTTCTAAGCTCTCCTTAGCAACTTCCATAAGCTTGAGAAGGCGTGATTTAAACTCAGCCTCATCCTTGGAGAGGTAGCCCAGCCTTGGCATATTAAGCGTAACAACGCCTATGGATCCTGTAAGCGGGTTTGAACCAAACAGCCCCCCTCCGCGCTTGCGAAGCTCTCCTGTGTTAAGCCTAAGCCTGCAGCACATTGAAAGCGCGTCCTCGGGCGACAGGTCCGAGCTTACATAGTTTGAAAAATACGGTATGCCATACTTGCAGGTTATCTCCATAAACCTGTCTATAACGGGGCTGTCCCAATCAAAGTCCTTTGTCACATTTATTGTAGGAATTGGAAATGTAAATACCCTGCCCTTCTTGTCGCCCTCCATCATGACCTCGCAGAACGCCAGATTTATCATATCCATTTCCTTCTGGAATTCCCCATAGGTTGCATTCTGTGGTACGCCTCCGATTATAACGGCCTGATCCTTAAGTGTGCGCGGAGGCTTAATATCAAACGTCAGGTTTGAAAACGGACATTGGAAACCAACCCGCGTAGGCACGTTCAAATTAAAAATGAACTCCTGCAGGGCCTGCTTTACCGTCCTGTAATCAAGGTTGTCGTAGCGTATAAACGGAGCGCAATATGTGTCAAAGCTGCTCCACGCCTGGGCGCCCGCAGCCTCGCCCTGGGTGGTAAACGTGGAATTGACTATCTGGCCCAAAAAGCTGCGCAGGTGTTTGGCGGGGCCTGACTCAACCTTTCCTGGAACGCCTCCAAACCCATCGATCAGCAGCTGCTTTAAATCCCAGCCCGCGCAGTATGGTCCAAAAAGGCCAAGATCATGTATATGCATATCTCCTGAAAGGTGCGCGTTTCTAATAGTCTCCGGATATATCTCGTGAAGCCAGTATTGCTTTGTAAACGTTTCCCTAATGTAGTTGTTCATTCCGTTTATGGATTTTTGGGCGTTTGCGTTCTCCTTTATACGCCAGTCATTATCTCCCAGGTAGTTTGAGAACATCTCTATAGTAGCCCCGATAAGCGCATTAGCCTCCCTTGCGCTGCGGCGTTTTTCGCGGTAAAGTATATACGCCTTGGATGTTCTCGCATGTCCATTCTCTATCAGCACCTTTTCGACAAGATCCTGTATGGACTCCACATCCACTTGACCGTCAGGATAGAGTTCCTCAGCCAATGCCAGCACCTTGCATGTCAGGTCCTCGGCCTTATCCCAATCGTTGCCTCCAACGGCGTTTGCCGCCTTGAATATTGCGCGTGTTATCTTCTCAGATTGAAACGGAACTATATCCCCACTTCGTTTGCGAATAGTTGTAAACATCAGATTATTCCCCTTTGCCCTGTATATTGTGGTGTTCGTTTTAAATTGTACCATATGCGGTATATCATTGCAATAGCAAACCAAAATATTGTAATATATAATTAGTCCATAAACATCCGCGTTCAGACATTGTTCCGCCTTTAATGCCGCATAGCTAAAATTAAAATAGATTCATAATCAGCGTTGACAAAACAGCTTTCATAACATATAATTAGTTCCGCGTGTTCTTTTGGTAGAAGTTTGAATACAATCCACCATATGCGCTGGGCATGTTCTTCACGGAAAAATGTGAAATTATCGGCATCCTGGCAGCTGATCACGCTATATGTCATATGACCTTCGCAGGATATGTCCGTACCTTGAACGGTCGGTTCTAGTCTGCTCGTCTGCAAAATCGAGTATTTTACATATGCGCCCGTAGCTCAGCAGGATAGAGCGTCCGCCTCCTAAGCGGAAGGTCGCGCGTTCGAATCGCGCCGGGCGTGCCACGTCGGAGCAAGCTATGTATCGCTTGCTCCGACTTTTTTACAAAAGTCAGAGCGCGCTCACGCCGCTGCTCCTCCTTTTCCGCAAACGGTCACGCTCCGCTCGCCTGCTCGATTGCAAGCGCCCTCGCCGCGGCTCGCTGTCGCTACCAACCGTTTGCGGGCATGAACGCCCCTACCACTGAGGGCAACATCGTTTTTAACCGCCTGATGCAAGTGGGAAGCTATATTTTAGCCTTGTGATAGAGGCTGAAATATAGCTTTTCCTTTTATAGAAACCTCCATGTTATACTGCTCATGAGCACATTAACAGGAAACATTGAGGTTTTGTTATGTCTGGAAATGTCATCGGGATACTGCAAAGCAAAAGACTCGGACCAATTTGGTTAATGGGGATGAAAGCGTGATATATCTAATGAAGTTATCTCTGCTTTACCGCGTTGTCCTGTTTGACCTTCTGGGAATTTCAGAAATTCTATACAGGGATAAACTTTTGGTGCGAGTCCAAGCCGACCAAGAAAATAGGATGAGTTCCAGAACATTTTGATATATAGAGTCAAGCGGTCAGCCATCACATTCCCTCTAACTTCTTCAGAAAAGTTTGTGTGACTTCATGATTATGTCAAACATATCGGAGAGGATGAGCGGCAAGAAAATCATGGGGGGAGAGCCAGGAAAGAGGTCTTATCGGTCGGTTGTTTGAACGGTTTTGGCGAGGGAATAGAAGCGGTGGGCGCTGTAAAGGCGTTTCTGATCCTCACGGCGGCTGTGTTCGGCCTTGCCGTTGCGCCTGGGGGTATAGGGGCGCATAAGCTTGTGGCGGATGCCGGGCCTGGCGGCGGCTTCAAAAAGAGTGGATAAGTCCCGCTTGGAGTTTGGAAAAGCGGTGGGTGAACTCAAAGCCATTGTCAGTCTGCACACATTCAATCTTTACGCCGCCACGTCCGAACCATGAAGCCACCTTTCGCAGGAAGTCGGCCGAGGAATAGGCGCTCCGCCCCAGATAGGCGCAAAGGAAACGCGGACGGCTGTATTCGCCGATGGCGGTGTATTGGGACAGACGCAGCTTAGGGGTGGTGATACAGCTTCTCAGCACCACCTTAACGTCGATCTGAACCCGTCGACCAGGGTACTGCATTTTCTCATAGGCCTTGGGCTTGTAAGGCTCTTGCGCGGACTTCGGCAGCACGCCTGGCTTTCCCATGACACGGAACAAGCTCTCCGGACGGCGGGTATACCCCCGCTTTGTGAGCCTGTGCCATAGCTCTGGCAGGCCAAGTTCCGGATTCCTGCGGCGCATGTCCCGAATCAGCTTTAACCCTGCTTCGGTATGCTGGTTCGGATGGGAATGCGGCCGTCTGTAGAGTTTCTCCAGCGATTCGATGCTTCCGTCATATCTGGGCAGCCAGAAATAGATGCACGAACGGTTATACTTCCGTGAGGCTCTGGCTATCCCATATTTCTGAGCGTATCACATTAGGGATTGCCTGTACTTCATGTTCTGTGTTACAGTCTTCATGAGAGATTTGCACTTCCTTTCGATATTTGCCGCTCCTCAACCTTGCAATAACCGGTTTGTGCGAATCCTTCTTCCCTTTTTCTCCTTCCCTGTTGTCCAATATGTATTGTAACCCTATAATGGCAGCAAATCTGCCGCAAGGTCAATACCAATCGTGCTTTTCGTTTCTGTCAAGGGCATTGATGCGCTCCATCTCGTCATCGGTCAGCGCAAAGTCATATAGCTCCGTATTTTCCTGAATATGGTCTGGATTGCTCGAACCCGGTATCACAACCACGCCCTTTTGCAGATTCCAGCGCAGGATGACCTGCGCCGACGACTTGCCATGCGCCGCGGCGATTTCGGAGATCACCTCGTTGTCAAGAAGCTCCGCCGTATGCCCTCTGCCGCCCAGAGGATACCAGCCCTGTACCACGATGCCCAAGTCTTGAATATACGGAATGACGTCGTTCTCCTGATAGTACGGATGGATCTCGTTCTGCACCAGTGCGGGAATGATGTTGACCTGCGGCAAAAACGCCTCCAATTCTTCCACGTACCAGTTGGACAGGCCGATGGAGCGGATTTTGCCGTCGGCCACCGCCTGCTCCATGGCGAGGTAAGCTTCCACATCGCCCTCGCCCGGATGATGAAGCAGCATCAGGTCGATATATCCAATATCCAGCTTTTCCATAGCCTCGTCAATGGCGGCTTCCGGATCCGCGAACTGACTTGGATACAGCTTGGTGGTGACGAATACTTCTTCTCTCGGAATGCCGGAGTTCCGAACCGCCTCGCCGACGCTTTCTTCATTGTGGTACATATATGCCGTGTCGATGAGCCTCACGCCGCTTCTAAGCGCCGCCGACACGGACTCCACACAAACCTCATCTAAAAGGCTGTATGTTCCAATCCCGTTTATCGGCATTTTATAGCCGCTGTTGAGCGTTACGGTTTTTGTTTCAAAGTCAAAAGAAATATCCATTGACTGCTTTCCCTCCGATGATGACTCTTCCTCTGTTTCCGCCACCGTCCCTTCTGACGAGGCGCCTATGCTGCTTTTTGGCTGCTGTATATCCGGTTCGTTACCGGATGACGCCATATCGCACCCGCACAGACTCAGCAGCAAAACCAACGACAATACTATCGCAATCCTTCTCTTACTCATGCGCCTGACTCCTCTTCTATAGGTTTTTGGCAAAAAACTGCTCCAGCTTGTCGAAAGGAATGACGTCCGTCCGATCATACAGATCGGTATGCACCGCATCCGGAATGATAAGCAGTTCCTTGTTGCCGCCCTTAAGCTTCTGGAACGCGTCACGGCTGAAATAGCAGGAATGCGCCTTTTCCCCATGCATGATAAGCACCGCGCTGCGAATTTCATCGCTGTACTGCAAAATCGGCATGTTCAAAAATGACAGAGCGGAGGTTACATTCCAGCCGCCGTTGGAATTCAGCGACCGCGCATGGTAGCCTCGGTCGGTTTTGTAATAGTCGTAATAGTCCTTTATAAAGACCGGCGCGTCCTCCGGCAGAATATCGACCACGCCGCCAGCCAGCGCGTATTCGCCGTTTTTGTAGTCTAAAATTCTCTGTGTGTTGAGCGCTCTGCGCTTTTCATAGCGGGCGTGTTCGCTGTCCTCAGAGTCAAAGTAACCCTTGGCGTTGACGCGGGTCATGTCGTACATGGTAGAAGCGACCGTCGCCTTGATGCGCGTGTCAATCGCCGCCGCGTTGAGCGCCATACCGCCCCAGCCGCAGATGCCGATGACGCCGATTCTTTCCGGGTCAACATTTTCCTGGACAGACAAAAAATCAACAGCCGCCTGAAAGTCCTCCGTGTTGATGTCCGGGGAGGCGACGTATCTGGGCGCTCCGCCGCTTTCGCCGGTGAAGGAAGGATCGAACGTAATCGTCAAAAATCCCCGCTCGGCCATCGTCTGCGCATATAGGCCTGAGGATTGTTCTTTCACCGCGCCGAACGGGCCGCAGACGGCGATGGCGGGGAACTTGCCCTCCGCCTTTTTCGGCTCGTACAGATCGGCGGCCAGGTTGATGCCGTAGCGGTTGTGGAAGGTGGCCTTGCGGTGATTTACCTTTTCACTTTTTGGGAAGGTTTTGTCCCAATCCTGTACCAAAGTCAGATTCTCTTTCATATGAAATTCCTCCTAAATTTGCTCTTTTTAAATTTTACAAATTAAATAATCCAGGCAGTCAATTTGCTTTTGCCCAAATCGCACCGCGCCAAGCAGGGACGCTCTATGCTGTGAGAGTATGGGAAGCATTTAGGCGCGGCTGCCTTTTTTTCGCAATAGCCATGCATTTCTCCGTGGTCTGTTTATAACAGCCTGCGTCGATCAGGTTTTGATAAATCAAACCGGCTGTATCATTTGCCTCCGCCATTTTCCCACCTCCCGCCATCAGTATAGCGCGCCCTTTATGGTATGTCTAATACTCATATTCTATATCATGTTATTCTTTACAGGAATAACACTTTTGGAATATACTGATTTCAGTTAACACGGGGAGGTGCGGGATGGAAATTCGTGTTTTGCGTTATTTTTTAGAGATCGCAAGAACGGGGAATATGACGCGGGCGGCTGAATATCTTCATGTGTCCCAACCGACATTATCCAAGCAGATGAAGGATTTGGAGGCGGAGCTGGGCAAAAAGCTCTTTCGCAGGGGGAGCAGCAGCGTGAGCCTGACAGACGAGGGGCTGCTGCTGCGCAAGCGTGCGGAGGACATCCTGGACATGGTGGACAAGACCACGGAAGAATTCGGCGCCCTTGATAACATCGCCGGCGGGGAGATACACATCGGCTGCGCGGAATCCCATCAGATTAAATACCTTGCGCGAGCGATCAAAGCTCTCAAGGAAAAATACCCGTTGTTCCGCTATCACCTAACCAGCGGAAACACCGAGCAGGTGGCCGAGCGGCTGGATAAAGGGCTGCTGGATTTCGCGGTCATTGTGGAGCCGCCGAATCTCTCAAAATACAACTATCTGGAGGTCCCGGAAACAGACGTCTGGGGCGTGGTGATGCGTAGGGACTGTCCTCTTGCAGCGAAGGCGCGCATCTATGTCGAGGACCTCATCGGCCTTGATTTGATCTGTTCGGCCCAGGCCATGCAGGCGGATATTCCCCGGTGGTGCGGCGAGAAGGCGGATATGCTGAATCCTTCCGGCACGGTCAACTTGGTTTACAACGGCTCGGTGTTCGTTCGGGAAGGACTGGGGTATCTGCTCTCCTTCGATAAGCTCGCCGGTACGGGTGAGGACAGCGAGCTTTGCTTCCGACCTCTGGAGCCGCCTTTGGAAACGAAGATGTATGTGACTTGGAAAAAATATCAGGTGTTTACGCCCACCTCCCGGGCGTTGTTGGAGGAACTCAAGAAGGGTTTTTAAGGCGGGGCTGCAAGGCGATGGTTGTGAATGATACGTAGCAAAAAGAGCGGTCTGACCTCAAAAATCAGGCCGCTCTTTTTGCTGAGATGTTCAATCCATACCGGATCGTTGTCGAGAAGATGCCATTCTGGGTGACATTCATTTCTCCATCGAAGCAAACACCAGCCATTTCGCCCCATAGAAATCAAAGTAAAACCGTTAGCCAACCTCGTTCTCAACATGCCGCGCTTTGACACGGTATCACCCGCGCAGCTCGGTGCGCAGGGCCGCATCCGCCAAGATCGGCTCCACCCATACCTATTCATGGCCGCGCGGTTCTTCTTTATGAAGCGGAGTCTCCCGTGGCGCAGCCGCAAAACGGAGGCGGGAGGATATACAGCTCGGGCGCGTCCGCAAACGGCAAAACCAACCCGCTGGCAAAGCGCAGCTGCCTTTCCACTGCGTCTACGAACGCCCGTACGCGCAGAGGTGAGAACACGGGCGTCTCATGAAGGGCGGAAGCGACTGAGAGGCCAAAGGCTGCATGAGATCTTTGCGGGGATCGTGCTCCTGTTCCAGACCCAGCAAAAAATCAACCGCGACGCCATTACCACCTATTGCTCCAGCAATTCCGCCTATTCCAACAGATACCAAGAAATCAGCCCCATTTACCGTTTCACCAGAAATTTGGCAGTTGGCCACATATGTAGCACCTCCAAGTGCAACGTTAGCAGCAACAGAACCAATGACACCAATACCACTAGCTGCCAATGCTCCACTAACAGCAGCGGAACCATAATCAGCCCAAGAAGATGTAGGCTTTAACGATTCAGAAAACGATTTGCCAGATGCCAAGTTAGAAACGACATCCGCAACATATTGAGTTGCAACACCTACGACAGCTCCAACAATTAAGTGCCAGAAAGTTCCTTGACTATCCTTTCGTACAACCGGATTGTTCCCGCAGTACAGGAACGCGTTGTTGCCCAGTACCCCCTGATTGGTGCTCAGATACACATCCGCACTGATAAACCTGCCAGTCTCGGGATCATAGTACCTGCTCT
>ERZ1673695.476-NODE-476-length-61944-cov-15.331771_pt1 | contig 61944 bp, 55 predicted proteins | sample MGYA00580225_ERZ1673695 | MGnify/ENA primary metagenome ERZ1673695 (study PRJEB41218, sample SAMN15661739) | gut metagenome | host: Homo sapiens | place: Canada: London | collected 2015-08-20/2019-03-30 | study: EMG produced TPA metagenomics assembly of... | reverse complement strand
TTATAACTCCTTGGCTTCTGCCATCTTTTATGCCAGAAAATAGCAAAAGTCGAGAAGTCACGCCCTCACGGGCGTGCTAGTTGAAACGCGCTTCGGGACAGAGCAGAACCAACAGTTGTTCGTCACGCCCTCACGGGCGTGCTAGTTGAAACCCGAAGGCCGATATGGGCCGGCGCGTGATTTACGTCATGCCCTCACGGGCGTGCTAGTTGAAACTTGGTTCGCACCGCCGCACGGACGGCGGCCTGAGTCACGCCCTCACGGGCGTGCTAGTTGAAACTCACAAATGGCATTCAAGAGGTCAGCGGTTCGAAGTCACGCCCTCATGGGCGTGCTAGTTGAAACCTGAGCAGGCCGCATTTTACGAGGTTCGCCGTCGCGTCACGCCCTCACGGGCGTGCTAGTTGAAACAACAAAAACGGACAGATGTGTTTCTGGCGTGATGGTCACGCCCTCACGGGCGTGCTAGTTGAAACCATACGTTGCCGGGCGCAAACCATTGCCCGACAGTCACGCCCTCGCGTGCGTGCAGTTGAAACTCCCACATATCTGTACGCGAATATGGAAGCATCAAGCGATAATAACATACATACCGTCTTTGCCCTATGCCTCCTGCACAGCGCCCTTCATGGACATCGCTATCAGGTGCGAGCGGACGAAGCCGTAGCTGCGCAGGTTGTCGAGGAAGCGGTGCATACGTTCTTTTGAGGAGAAGGCCGCTTCGATGAGGAAGTCCAGCTCGCCGTAGATCTCCCAGAAGTGGATGACGTCGGAGGATGAGCGCAAAATGGGGATGAGGATGTCGTTGGGCTTTTTATCGTATTTCTGGCCGCTGTTGAATTTGAAGCTTATCATCACGTGGAGCGCGCGGCCCAGCGCGTCGGTGTCTATCTCCGCTTTGTAGCCGGTGATGACGCCGCTTTCTTCCAAGCGCAGTATTCTTTCGCGTACCGCGGGGCGCGTCATGCCGACCGTTTCGCCGATCTCTTTGTATGTCTTTCTCGCGTCCTGCTGAAGCTCCCGCAGAATCTTCCAGTCGGTCGCGTCCGGATTATTTTTGTTCGCCGCCATCGCCGTCACCTTCCTTCGCCCCTATGTTACCCGTATCGCGGCCTTTGTTCAATTCCCCGGCATAAAAATGTTTTTGCCTTACAAACGGAGGCGTAAGCTGCCTTCTTCTTTCGCGGCGGTATTTATTTACCGGCGTTTTTAGGGGAAAATAATAACGATGAGAGCGGTGACGAGACAAATCAAAGGGAGTGGTTGTAATGGGTGAAGAGAAAACGGTGATAACATCCGCCTGGGATAATATCAATTTTTGCAGCTGTGTCGATCGCGAATGCCCCAATAATCCGGCTAACTGCACGCTGGGCTGCACCCCCTGCGTGGAGAAGTGTCTGCGGCAGAATGAGATACCGGTCTGTTTTTTCAGGAAGCAGCAGCCTGATATGGACCGCAAGCAGGATTATTCTTTTGAGGGTTTCGCAAGGTTTACGCTGGGCAAATAGCTGATATTTCCACATACAAAGGGCGCCCCGCCGAGGGGCGCCTTTGTCGTTTAACTTGCAGGTGTTCTATGTTTTTATAGAGAGTCGGCGTGCCGCACGGTCTCCATCGCGTCTTTCGCGTAACGGTCTGCGCCGGTATATTCGGCGAGGCTCTCGGTGAGCACCGCGCCGCCGACGATCACCTTAACGTCGGGGCATTCTTTTCTTAGAAGCTCTATCGTATCCTTCATGCTGGCGACGGTGGTCGTCATCAGCGCCGACAGTCCGACGAGCTTCGCGCCAGTCTCCCTCACCGCTTCGAGCACGCGCTGTGGGGGGACGTCTTTGCCGAGGTCTGTGACGTTGAAGTTGTAGTTTTCGAGGATCACCTTCACGATGTTTTTGCCGATGTCGTGGATATCTCCGTGGACGGTGGCGATGACGATCTTTTTGCCCCTCTGTGTATCGCCGCTGGTCTTTACCAGCTCCGCGCGCAGCACCTCGAAGGCCGCCTTCGCCGCCTCGGCCGATTTTATGAGCTGGGGCAGGAATATTTTCCCGCTCTCGTAGTCTTTGCCGACGGCGTCCAGAGCGGGGATGATCTCTCTTTCCACGATTTCAAGCGGCGGATGTTTGATGAGCAGCGCCGCCGCCGCTTTGGCCGCCTCGTCTTTAAGGCCGCGCGCGATCGCGTAGCCGATCTGCGGTGTATCCTCCTTGGCGGATGGCGCCTGCTGCGGCGCGGCGGCGCCATATTTTTCGATGTATTCTTTTGAGTCGACGTCCTGTTCCAGCAGTACGCGCGCCGCGGCTACGGTCTCCGTCATTCCCGCGTCGCCTGGGTTCATTATCGGCGCGTCGAGCCCGGAGGCGAGCGCCATAGCCAGCATCGTCCGGTTGATGATCGGACGGGCGGGAAGCCCGAAGGAGACGTTGCTGACGCCGAGCACCGTCTTTACGCCGAGCTCGCGCTTTACGAGCGAGACCGCCCGCATCGTCTCGTGCGCCTGGTCGGGCTGGGCGCTGACCGTCATCATGAGGCAGTCGATGAAGATATCCTCGCGCCTCAGTCCCGCAGCTTCAGCCGCCGCCACAATGCGGCGCGCTATTGCCAGGCGGGCCTCCGCGTCTTTGGGGATGCCGTTCTCGTCCAGAGTGAGGCCGAGTACCGCGCAGCCGTATTTTTTCGCGATCGGCAGCACCGCGTCAAGCGATTCTTTTTTTCCGTTTACCGAGTTCAGCAGCGGTTTCCCGTTATATATGCGGGCAGCGCGTTCGAGCGCCGCGGGCGAGGCCGAGTCGAGCTGCAGCGGCAGGTCCGTCACGGCCTGGATCTCGCGCACCGCCTCGGCGAGCATTGCCGGTTCGTCTATGTCCGGCAGCCCCATGTTTATGTCGAGCACCTCGGCGCCCTGCTCCTCCTCTCGGATCGCCTCGCGCAGCACGAAATCCATATCGTGCGCCCGCAGCGCCGCCTGGAGAGCTTTTTTGCCGGTGGGGTTGAGCCGTTCGCCGATGACGGTGACGCGCTCGAAGCGTGCCTGCCGTGAGGGCGAGCAGATGCCGCCGCGCGGGGCTACTACCGTTTTGACTGGAGCCAGGCCGTGTATCATTGATTTTGTAAGTTTTATGTATTCCGGCGTCGTGCCGCAGCAGCCGCCGACGAAACGCACCCCTTCGCCGACGAAATTTTTTACGCAGGCGGCGAACTCCTCCGGCGTGATGTCGTAGCGCGTCGCGCCGCCCTCCATCACCGGCAGTCCGGCGTTGGGCTGGACCAAGACGGGCAGGCGCGTCGCCGCGAGGATGCGCTTGACGACCGGCGCGAGCTGTTTGGGGCCCAGCGAACAGTTTACCCCGAGGGCGGCGACGCCGAGCGCCTCGAGCGTCATCACCATTGACTCCACGGAAGCGCCGAAGAAGGTCGTCCCGTTTGCCTCGAAGCTCATCGTGGCGAATATGGGCAGGTCGGAATTTTCCTTCGCGGCGATAACCGCCGCCTTCAGCTCGTAGAGGTCGGTGAAGGTTTCAAGGAGGATGAAGTCTGCTCCCGCCGCCGTTCCCGCGCGAACGACCTCCGCGAAGACCTCTACAGCCTCATCGAAGGGAAGGTCTCCCGCCGGTTGGAGCACGCGTCCGCAGGGGCCGATGTCGAGCGCCGCGTATTTTCCCGGCACGCCGCCGAGGGCTCTTTTGGCGGTCTTTACCCCCGCCTCTACCATCGCCGCGAGGTCCATTCCCGCCTTTTCGGCCTTGAAGCGGTTCGCGCCGAAGGTATTTGCGAGAATGACGTCGGCTCCCGCTGCGAGATATTCCCGGTGTATCGCCTCTATCGCCTCCGGAGCGGTGACGTTGAGCGTCTCCGGCACCGTTCCCAGCTCAAGGCCGCCTCTCTGGAGCATCGTTCCCATCGCGCCGTCGAATAACAAAATTTTATCAAGCTCTATCACCGCAGTAAGCTCCTCTCTTTCTGTATGGGCAGGCTCCTGCGGCGGCGCAGGCCGCGCAGCTCCTGTATCTTTTCTGCGGCCTGTCGGCGATGCCGATGATGGCCGTCACGGATTTTATCGGTACGAGCATTCCTGAATGGGTAAGAGAGAGGCCGATGGCCCTTCCAGCATCGAGCGCCATGATTATCTTTGCCGATTCGGCGGCCTCTACGCCGGAGTAGCCGGGGCTGAAACGCATCGTCAGCCAGATCTCACCTTTGACGGCCGCCGGCGCGGTGCGCGAGGCCTCCGCCATGATCGCCGGTTCCGTTTCGTCGCAGAGCCTCTCTATCTCGGCGGAGGCGCAGGCGTCGAGGATCATCGCCCTGGAGATCGATTCCGCCTGTGTGCGTGTGATAAGCCTGTCCACGCCGCTCCCCAGCGTCGCCGCGAGCAGCGCCGCCCGCCGCGATTCTCTGCATAATTCAACAAGCACCGCACCATGCAGCCGCAGCTCCGGCGTTATCTCTACGGTGTCGTCATCTGCCCTGATATTGAATATTTTATATACGGTTCGCGGAGACGAATGACGCAGAAGCTCCGCGTAACAGCCCTCCATCTCGGCGGAAAGCTCCGCCTGCGGCTCGCCGGATACACCGAGCAGCCGCAGCGCCTCGGCGCGGACGGAGGGCGGCAGTTTGCCGTCAGCCACGTTTTACCCTCAGCGAATATAGCACGCCGCGGATGTTTTCGCAGATGCGCTTGGCGATGTCGGGCTGGTTCATCGTATAGAGATGGATGCCGTCAACACCTTCGGCGAGCAGGTCGATTATCTGGTTTGTCGCGTAGGCAATTCCCGCCTCGCGCATCGCCATGCTGTTATGGCCGTAGGCGCGGATTATCTTCTGAACCCCCTCGGGAACCGAAGCGCCGCACATCGAGACCATGCGGTTTATCTGCGTCGGAGAGGTTATCGGCATGATGCCAGCCTCGATGGGCGTCGTGACGCCGAGCTTTCTCGCCCTCTCCCGGAAGCTGTAAAAGGAGGCGTTGTCAAAGAAGAGCTGGCTGATGAGCACGCTGACGCCGCACTCGCACTTTGCCTTGAGGTGTTCCAGGTCCTCCTGCATCGAGTAGGCTTCGAGGTGTTTCTCAGGATAGCAGGCTGCAAAGACACGAAAATCATAATTGTCGTTGATGAATTTTATCAGTTCGCTCGCGTACTTGAAATCCTTCGTGCCCTCGTTGTTGATATCGCCGCGCATCGCGAGGATATTCTGGATACCCTTCTCCTTCAGCTTGTCGAGTGTGGCGCGCATCTCTTCGCGGGTGCTGCCGACGCAGGTGAGGTGGGCCAGCGCTGGGATCGCGTAATCGCGCTGGATGCGCGAGGCGATCTCCGCGGTGTTCTCGCGGCTTGTGCCGCCCGCGCCGTATGTGACGCTGATAAGGTCTGGATCGAGGCTCGCGAGAGCGTCCACCGTGCTGAATATCTGGGAGAGATCTCCCGCCCCCTTGGGTGGGAATATCTCAAAGGAGAAGGTGGGCTTGTCAAGTTTGAAGAAGTTTTTCATCGTCGTCTCCTACCTGTCATGTAATAATAAAATATATAAAAACACGCTCCGGGCCGGTCGAGATGATCTGCCGCCCCGGATTTATCCCTGCCGGCTGTTCCTTTGCAGCGCCGCCACGGCCTGTTCCACTATCTGGGCGGCCCCGTCCTCGGTGTTCGGCGGCGCGATGATATCCGCCGAGGCCTTTACAATCTCCTTCGCGTTACCCATCGCGACGCCGGTACCGGCCCAGCTTATCATCTCGATGTCGTTCACGCCGTCTCCGATCGCCATCACCTCTTCGCGCGCGATCCCGTAGTGTTCGCTGACCCGCTCCAGCGCCTTTGCCTTGTTGACGGTGGGGTGGACCATCTCGACGAAGGCTCCCCATGAGGTGGCCTGATAAATCCGTTCGCCGAACTCTCCGCGCACGGCGGCGCACATCCGCTCAAATTCCGGCTGGTCGAAAGAGATGCCGAGCAGCTTCGCGGAGTCCAGACCGCACTCCCAGAAATCCTCCCCGAGTTCGACGGCCCGCAGCCCGCAGATATTTTCGTAATATGTGCAGCGTTCGTCGGAGCGGTCTTTGACGACGAGCTTATCGTCGGCGTATATCTGGATATACCAGCCCCGTTTTCTGAAAAAATCCAATATCTCGTGCGTGAGCTCCCTGCCGAGAGTTCTCTCATAGACGGTCTCACCCGATATCGGATCGCGTATCAGCGCGCCGTTATAAAAGATCGAGGTGCTCTCGATGCCGATGTCGCGGATATGTATCATCGCGGAGGGGTACATGCGCCCCGTAGCCGCGACAACCCTTATGCCGCTCTCCTGCGCCGCGCGCAGCGCCTCTTTGGTGCGCCTGGTCAGGCGGCTGTCGTTGTCGAGCATCGTACCGTCCATATCGAGGGCGATAAGTTTCGGAGTCATCATATCGCCGCCCACACCATCAGCGAGGCCAGCTCCGCCGCCACCGCAGCCGCTCCCATCACGTCGCCGTTTACGCCGCCGAGGCGTTTATTCATGTGCAGGGCGATAACGAAGCCGATGACCGCCGATACCGCTACGCAGACGGAAAAATGAAAGATAGAAACCGGTAAAAAGATGACGAGGCAGAGCGCCGAGATAAACAGGTCATAGGAGGTGAAGGTATCCACCCAGCCCTTGCCCATCCCATATTCCCAGGGATATTTTCCGAAAAAGGCCGCAACGTTCTCCGCGAAGCGGGCCGCCGCCGCCGAGGTGACGCAGGCCGCCAGCCGCATATCGGGGGATACCGTGGCGAGCAGAGAGGTCCAGAGGCCGAAGGCGATTATCAGCGAAGCGCCGCCGAAGGAGCCGAGACGGCTGTCCTTCATCACCTCGCGCAGCCCGTCGCCGGTGCGTCCGGAGCCGATGCCGTCCCACAGGTCTCCCCAGCCGTCGAGGTGGAGCGCCCAGCCGATGAGAAAATAAAAGGCGGCGCCGACCCAGGCGCCTGCCAGGGCGTTAAGGCCCAGCACCGAGGCCGCCGAGACCACAAGTCCGGTGAGCAGTCCGAGCAGTCCTCCGGCAAGCGGCGCGAGCGCCAGCGCGCGGTTCCCCTCGGGAACAGTTTCCGGCCACCACTCCTTGGGCAGGGGGATACGTGAGAGCAGCGTCCATATGACGACGAAGCGCGCCGCGAGATCCCTCTTAAAACCCTTGTCGTGAAGCTCTTCGTCAAGCTTTCTCGAATACTCCCTTAACTTTTCACGATAATCGTCCATTGGGTTCACCATCCATAATAATTCCGTTGTTATGCCGCGCCGGGCACGGCCATGTTTTATAGTCGGTCATACAAAAATAACAGCGGCCTGTGCGGCGCGCTTTACGCCGGCCCGCCGCCCTTTATCCAGAGCGGACAGCCGGCGACCACCAGCGCGACATTCTTCGCGTATCCGGCGCAGAGCTGATTCATGCGCCCCTGCAGGTCGCGGAAGCGGCGTCCCATCAGATAGGGCGGCACGAGGCCGAAGCCGACCTCGTTGCTCACAATTATAAGCGAAGCACCGTCGCCCACGCTCCCGCAGAGCTCCCTCACGAGCGAAGCGATCTCCCCTTCGCGCGCAAACCAGGCCGCTTCGTCCTCTCCCTCGGATTCCGGGAAAGAGAGAAACAGCCGCGTCAGCCACATAGTCAGGCAGTCCAGCAGCAGCAGGCCGGAGGCCGAGGCGACGGCGCGCGGCAAATCCCGCGGCTCGCCCTCCCAGGTACCCCATTCTGCGGGCCTGCGGCTTTGGTGTATCTCTATCCGCTTCTTCATCTCGCCGTCCCGGCAGTCCGCAGTGGCGAGATAGGTGACATGTTCTTTCTGATTAAGGGCGAGCTCCTCGGCGAAGGTGCTCTTTCCGCTCCTTGCGCCGCCGAGGATGAGCGTTATCTCTCCCATCGCTACAGACCGAAGTCGACGTTCTTGAGCAGATTCTCAAGCGTCTGCTCGAAAACCTGTCCCTTCGCGTCGCCGCCGAGGCCGCCGTCGCCGGGGCCGACCGGTATCTCAAATTTGAAGCGGAATGTCGTGTTGCCGTCCTGCGTGAGACTCTTCTCGTCAGGGTCGCTGTTGCTGGTCGGTATAGAATCCTTTGCCGAATTCTGGCGCACTGCCCGCTGCACCTTTACATTATAAAAATCGGGAGCGGTTACCGTGCCGCCGATATTCATCGTCACAAAGCGGAACTCGTTCTTCGCGAAGCCCGAAAGAACGCCGCCGAGCACGCTTTGCAGCACCTCGCCTTTGTCGAGCTGTCCAGAGGTGTAGTCCAAACCGGCGGAGACCAGCCCCTGAAAGGCCCCGATGAGCGAATTCAGCGCGCGGATATTGACCTTGCCCATCGCGAAGAGGCTGATATCCTCCTTGCGGCTGATATAACCGTCAAGCATCACATAACGGTAAAGAGGGTCGTTCTTTGGGGCCGTCGCCTGACTGCCGGGGAGGATGTTGAGATCCCCTCCGTCATAGGTGAACGTCGCCTGCACCGAGTCATAGCGCAGCGGTTTGCCGCCCGTAAACTTCTTCGCCGTCTCAAGGACGTCAAAGCTCGTCACCTCTCCCTTGTGCAGGTAGAGGGCGCCTCCGGCACGTACCGTCGATTCGCGGCCAAATTCGCCGCCGCCGCGTATCTTAAGATCGCCGAGTCCTGATATCGACCCCTTCAATTTAGGCGCGGCCTGCTTCACGAGCATCTGCACATCCGTGCTCAGCACCGTGAGGTTGCCGCCCCATTCACTGTTCTTAAGGTCGAATCCGACGCCTCCCGTGAGCGTTCCGCCGTTGGTGGAGGCGTTCAGGTCTTCTATCATTATGTAATTCTGCGAGACGAAGAAAGGCGCTTTAATGTTTTCAAAGCGAATCCCCATAAGCCTCATCTTCGGCGCGGAGAATACCCCCGTCCCCGTCAGCTCGGAGAGCTTGCCATCGCCCTTCATCGAAAAATCGGCCACGCCGCCGAAGCGCGAGCGGAAACTCTCAGGCAGATAGGCGCCGAACTGGCGCATGTCTATCTTTTCTCCCCTTATGTTGAACTTACCGCGCCAATCATTCTCATCCTCGTAAAAATGTCCGTACGCCTTGAAAGTCCCGTTCTTGAGCAGCGCGTGCGCGTCGCTGATCACAATATCCTTCAAAGAACCGTGATACTGAACCTCTACGATAGGCAGCAGGAAACCGCGGTAACGGAAGGGGGCGATACGTCCCGAGCCGTCGAACTTGGGATCGCCCACCGTCCCGGAGACCTTGATCTCCGTCTCGATCAGTCCCTGCACTGCGCGGACCACCGGCAGGTGCCTGCGCAGCAGCTCGTAGACATTCAGCTTTTTGACCGACGCTACGAGGTCCAGTTTCGCGCTGGCGAAGGGATTGCCCCCCTCCGGCATCTCTATCCTGCCGCTGCCCGTCGTCGCGCCGTTGAGGAATATTCCGTCGGCTTTTTTGATCAGTATCTCCCGCGGATTGCCTTCGATGGCTCCGTTTATCTTCTGCACCTTAAAATTGCGCCAGTGCACGTTGTCTCCCGTGAAATCAAAGCTCCAGTCAAGGCCGCCGCCCGCCGCCGAACCGGCCGTCACCGTACCGGAGACCTCGCCGCCGATATCCTCGCCCGCCTTGAGCAGGCCGTTGATTATCGAGAAATCGACGCGGGAGACCTTGCCGTCAAGCTTCCACGAAGTCGGGCTCTGCGTGCCGTCCGCCCGCTTTACGGGCAGCGCGACATTGCAGGCCAGCGTGCCGCGTCCGCCGCCGGCGTTTATATCTATCGGGTCCAGGCGCAGAGTGTTCCCTGAATATTCAATATTCATACCGAGCTTCGCCAGCCGCAGGTCGCGGAAACGCGCCGCGCCTGTGTTGACGCTGGCCTTGACGACCGGCGCCTTCGGCGAGCCCGTGAGGCTCCAACTCCCGGAGGCGGTTCCCTCCACATCAAGCGTCTTCAGCACCGAAAGCAGCGGATAAAAACGTTCGGCGTCCACATTTCGGAAAGTCCCGTCAAAGCCGAGCTGCTTATCCGCCGAGGCGGCGAAAGAGGCCGCTCCCTTTGCCGTAATCCGCGCGCCGTTCCACTCCGCCGAGGACTTCAGCAGCGAAACTTTTTTATCTCCCATGCTGTAAGAGGCGGAGAGGCTGATATCGGAGACCTTGCCGACCTTATCGGTGGTTATCAGCGGCGAGGCCGCCTCCGCGCCGATCACCCAATGGCCGATGAGCCCCTTGCAGCTTCCTTTAAGAGAGACGCTGCCGCTCACCTTGACCTTTTCCGTCTGCGGCAGGCTCTTCAATATCTTTTCGACGGGGAAGCCATCTGTGGAAAAGGCGAGATCCGTAGGCACCTTCTCGCCGAAACTGAGCCTTCCCTTGAGCGAGAGGGCTCTGCCGCCGGCGGTCGCCGACATGTCAAGCACCCCGGCGGGCTGACCGTTAAATACGGCGCTGCCGTGAAGCCCGTTAAGGGCGATATCCTGATAACTGAGGTTGGAGGGGGCCATCTCTATGCGTCCGACAAGGGCGTTGAGCGGTCCCTTGAGGTCCGCGCTGAGAGAGGAGATGCTGCCCTTGAGGAAAAGCGCCCTGCCGGCCGTCTCCTTCTCAAACTGCGCCGTCCAGTCGGCGAACTTCAGATTCTTAACGTCCGCCTTAAGCGTGAGATAGCTGTCCGCGGAGGTCGTATTCAGGCTGAAACTCCCGGAGAGGGAGGAGTCAAAAATCTTCCCCTGTCCCACCTCCACGCTGATCTCGCCGGGGCGGTAGCTCCACTTCGTCTGCACCTCTTCGAGCGGGATGCCGCGGATGACGGCGTGGTGAAGGCTGCCGCTGCCCTCCGTGACGATGTCCTTGCCGCTGCCGGAAATCTTGGCGCTGCCGGAGAGCACGCCGCGCACGCCGTACCTCTCAAGCGCCGGCACGAGGTCGGCTACCGTGGTAAGATTCAGCGCTTCCAGCGATATCTGCATATCCATCGAGGGATAAAGAGCGCCGGAGAGCGAAACGCCGCCGTCCTCCAGAGCGGCGGAGAAATTGTCTGCGCGCCATACCCCCTGTGATTTGCCGATCGAGCCGCTCACGGAAAAATCCTTGCTCTCCACCGTTCCCTTTACGTCGAGATCATAATTCAGCGAATTCTTGATACGGATGCGGCTGGGTTTGAAATTAATCGTGCCCCACTCCGTCCGCAGCGTGCTGTCGCTGATCATGACCGTGTCGATGGGGATATCCGTCGGTCCGTCGGACTTCTTCTCCGACTTGGGCATCAGCTCCTGCAGCGCTTTGAGCGAAGTATCCACGCCGTCCAAGCCGATAAGCGAGACGCGCGGACTGCCGGATAACACGCTCGGCAGAGAGATATCCACGCCGATATTTCTTATATAAAGCAGCTTGTCGCCGGAGCGGGATATCTCGACATTAGATGCGGTGAAGCCGGTGACGGGGTTTCCCTGCAGCGGTGACATCGTGACCTTCAGATTCAGCTGCTTTTCCGCCGCCTCCTCCACCTTGCCCTGAACGAACTCGCCGAGGAAATTCATCTTTGTTAAGACAAAGCCTCCCCCCACGATCAGGACGATAAAAATCGCCACGCCGATCATCCATTTTCTTGCCGCCGATCTTTTGTTCTCTATATCCTTATCCAAAACAAATACCACCTTATGATGCATTCCTAATATTATATTGTTTACATACGCCCCATATGCGCCGCGGCGCCTTTAAACTCTCCTACAGCCTGAGAGACAAAATAATTCTATCACGTTAAAGGGATTTTAAAACGTATATATGGCATATCGGAAGACAAAGCAATATTATGCACACGCATAAAGTGAGGAGTAGACGATACACTAAAATAAAGTTATCATATTTGTCAGTTTGTGAGCTTTACTTGAGAGGCGGGTGAGACCATGACGATGACGGTGCTTTGAGGCGGCGCGTTTAGCGCGGTGCACGTGATGCATTATTGCATGGATCTCGCGAAGGCTTCTCTCCTGCAGATGTAGGCCTTTTATTATCCTGTAATATTCCCATCCTGCTTTTATCTAACGGTTCCGCATGGACGGCCCGCAGCATATGCGCGGGGCGATGTGCCGTGCGGTTGGACAATATTTTAAAATTTTAGGGAGTGTAGCATGTTATGAAAAAAATCATTGCCATTTTACTGACCTCCGCCCTATTCTCCATTTCCAGCCTGTCGGCTCTGGCCGCCGAGGTCCCCACACTGCGCGCCAGCTACAGCATGACGACGCACCAGGAGGCATTTATGGTCGCCATGGCGCGCGGCGAGAAATTCAAGGATTCCGGTGTTTGGCTCAAGCCAGTCGTTGAGAGAGAAAAATTCGACCTCTACGCAGACGGCAAAAGGGTCGCTCGCCTCAACGTCATTGTGACTAAGAGCGGTTCCGAGGCGACCTCGCTCTTTGCGCAGAACCATCTTGACCTGACCACGAACTCATTTCCCGCGATGCTCTCCGGCATTGACCGCGGAACGAAGATAAAAGTGCTCGCGCCTCTGCAGGCCGACGCTATCGCGATGGTGGCGAGGAACGACATCAAAGCCAAGGGCTGGAAGGGATTCTCAGACTATGTTAAGAAATCCAAAAAACCGGTAACGGTGGGATATCATTCGCCGACAAGCGCGCCGAAGATCGTCTTTGAGGCGGCTATGGACAAAGCGGGGTTCAAGATTACCGGCGACGCCAACGCGACAAAGGCCGACGCCGATATTCTCATGATCGACCTCAAGGGCATTCCCAACGTCATTCCGGCTCTGGTAGCCAACCAGGTGGAATTCGCCGTTGTTCCCGCGCCGACCCCTGAAGTCATCGAGGCGAAAAAACAGGGCCGCGTCGTCCTTCAGATGAAAGAGCTGCCGCCGGCCGGCGCCTGGGAGAGCTTTCCCTGCTGCTGCATCGCGGCCCGCGAAGAGGTGATAGAGAAAAACCCAGAAGCGGTAAAAGCCTACGTGCGTCTGCTTACCGTCGCAAGCGACTGGTGCCAGAAGAATAAGATGGATGCCGCAGCCGAAACCGCCGACTGGCTCGGTCTTGAGCCTGAGGTGATCGCGAAGGCGGAGATGGAATTCTCGACGAGGGTGACGAAGACTTGGCTCAAAAACGCCGAGCTCTATCCCGAAATGCTCAACCGCCTTGGCCAGCTCACCGGTAAGCTCAAAGACAAAAAACTCAGTGAAGTAAAGGACGTAGTATTTGACTTCCGTTTTACGCAGGTAGATAAATAAAATATGCGAAGGGCATGGCTCGTCCGGCAGAGGCGCGTCGTGCCCTTCTTACCGGAGACTGGAGACAACGATGAAATCATTCTCTTACAGGATACTGCTGCCCGCCGCGGCGCCGCTGCTCGTCCTCGTCATCTGGCAGTATGCGGCGCTGAAACTGGAAAACGAAGTCGTACTGCCTACCGTGCCGCAGGTATGGCGGCTCTTCATGCACCCCAATGAAGACATACTGCGCCTCGGCTCCATGATGCAGAACCTCGGCATGAGCACGATGCGTGTGCTCTGCGGCTACTTCGCGGGCCTGGCGCTCGCGCTTCCGCTGGGCATACTGATGGGCCACTACAAAAGCGTCAACCGCTTCATGGGCGCGCTGGTTGAAATGCTCCGTCCCATGCCTCCGCTCGCCTGGATACCGCTGATCCTTGCCTGGTTCGGCGTCGCGAGCTTCGCCACTTTGTTCGGAATCGAAGAGGGCGAATGGTACACTTTTTTCAATAACATAAAATTCTCCATGCTTATCATCATCTTCATCGGGGCCTTCTTCCCGATACTGCTCAACACCGTCCACGGTGTCTCCAGTGTGCGGACGACGCTTGTGGACTCCGCGCGCGTGCTTGGAGCCTCCGAGCGTGACATCTTCATGAAAATACTGCTGCCCGCCGCCGCGCCCTCCATCGTCACCGGCATGCGCCTTGGTCTGGGCGTAGCCTGGATGTGCCTCGTTGCGGCGGAGATGATGCCCGGCAGCATCTCCGGAATCGGATATGTCATCACCCACGCCTACACGGTCGCCCGTACCGATATCGTCGTCGCTGGGATGATAAGCATCGGGGCGATGGGGCTGGCGATAGACGCGGCCTTTCGCCGCTTCGAGGAAAAATGCTTCGCATGGCAGAGGCTGTCGCGGTGAGGCCGCTTATCGAAACGCGCGGCGTGCGCAGAGAATTCGTCCTTGACGGCGGGGAACGTGTGCTCGCCCTGGACGGTGTTGACATAGAGGTCCACGATAAAGAATTTGTCTGTCTGCTGGGGCCCTCCGGCTGCGGAAAATCGACCTGGCTGCGCCTCGTCGCCGGTCTTGACGAGCCTACCGCAGGGGAAATCCTCTACAAGGGAGAACCGGTCAAAGGCCCGGGGCGCGAACGCGGCATGGTCTTTCAGGAATACTCCCTGCTGCCCTGGCGCACCGTGGCGGAAAACGTCGCGCTGGGTCCGGAGTTCAACGGCGCTGGCAAACGGGAAAGGCGGGAAATGGCGATGGACTACCTGGCGCGCGTCGGCCTGGAAAAATTTGCCGACGCGAAGCCCTACGAACTCTCCGGCGGTATGCGTCAGCGGGCGGCGATCGCGCGGGCCCTCGCGAACGATCCCGAAGTGCTCCTCATGGACGAACCCTTCGGCGCGCTCGACGCGCACACGAGAGTGCTGCTCCAGAAAGAACTTCTCCGCATCTGGGAGCTGGACCGGAAGACCGTCGTCTTCGTCACCCACAGCGTTGACGAGGCGCTCTTTCTCGCGGACCGCATAGTCGTCATGACTGCCCATCCGGGACATGTGCTGGAAGATATCAGAGTGAAATTTGAAAGGCCGCGCCATCGGTCGGTAGCTGGCTATGGCGAAATGACGGAGAGGATATTCGCCCTGCTTGAGAGTGGAGAGCAGGAAAACTAACCTTTCCTTTTATGGCGGGCGCCGCCGGCGCCCGCATGAACCCATGTGGCCTTACAGCGGCGGCAGGCTCTTTCTATTGGCGGATTTTGGCGCGTAATCGCGCATACCGGGGACCGCGCCGCCCGCGATCTCCCAGAGATAGAGCGAAGCTAGACTGCCACAGGGGGAGTAGCGTTTTCTGTATTTTTCAAAAAGCGCCGGGGTAATCTCCTTGTGGTGATAAAGCATCCGCAGCCCGCGGCGGATGCCGAAATCCCCGAAGCTCAGCACATCGCGCCGCTGCATGGAGAAAATCAGCAGCATCTCGGCGGTCCAGACGCCGATGCCGCGGAGGGCGCTCAGCGCCTCGATCACCGCCCTATCCTCCATCTCCCACAGCGCGGCGGGGTCAAACTCTCCGGCCTCCGTCTTCCGCGCGAGCTCTGTGATATACTCGGCTTTTCTGAACGAAATGCCGAAACTCTGCATCCGTTCCAGGCCGGCGGTGCAGACGCTGCGCGGCGTCACCTCGCCGAGACCGGCGGAAATCCGCGCCCAGACCGTCCTCTGCGCCTGCGTCGAAATCTGCTGCCCCGCGATATGATGGACGAGCGCGGAAAAAATATCCGGCTCCACATGCCAGCCGGAAAGCGGCCCGATCTCCCCGATCGCCGCCGCGAGTTTCCTATCCCTCTTCTTCAGATAATCCAGCTCTTCCTCGGTATATGAAAAATTCACGTGCTGCTCACGCCCTTATCCCCGTATATCTTAATTATAAGGGAAAAAACAGACGCCTGTCAGCGGTACGGCCGAAGGGGGCAAGGCAAATGTATAAATTAGCCGCCGCCCGGCAGCGGCTACGGCTTTCTGTGCGTTCTGAGCGGCGAGCCGGCAATCATGAAAAGCAGCAGTACGATACCCACCGCGCCGTTGGCGCTGTAAATGATATTTACAAGACTCTTGAAAGAGATAAACGCGCCTGCCAGACAGCCCGCGGCGGAGAGCGCCGCCGTCAGCAGATAAAATTTCCGCGACCTTTCGGCGGCAAAACGCGCCGATACCGCCCACAAAAGCGGCACGGCAGAGGAAAATATGCCGCCCATGATGATAAATGAAAAGGCCAGCGCGATTTCGGGATGTATCTTCGCCGCGAGAATCAGCGAGGGGATGTCGGAGGCGGCCACCTCTTTGATGGAGGCGAACATTCCGCACATCAGCACGATAATGCCCAGCGCGAAGCCGACCGCGCCCAGCGAAGCGCCGAGCACCGCCTCCTTCGCCGAATTGGCCCGGTGCCCCATCGCCGCGGTGAAGGCCGCAAGCCACAGCATCTGGTTGCCGCTGTAAAAGACGCCGGCGGTGAACCAGTTCGTCCCCGCCCGGTAGATGTCGACCTCTCCCGCTTCGACGAGTTTAGCGCCGGCCATGATGCCGCTGAGATTTCCCAGCGCCGAATAGAGGCCGATGCCGACCGCGAACAATATCAGGACCGGGCCGATCATACCGATGACGTCTACGATCCTGCCGAGGCCGAGCATCACCGTGCCGCCAGACAGCGCCGCCATCAGCGCGCAGCCAACATAGACCGGCAGGCCGTAATACTGGGCGACCGTCGCCCCCGCGCCGCCGATCAGCACGATAAAAGAGGCGTAGATACAGACGACCGAAAAATAATCATAGACGCCGCCTATATGGCGTCCGCAGTAACAGCGAAAAATATCGTTGGTATTTTCAAATTCCGTGGCATAACCGGTGAAGGCGAAGCTGCCCGCCGCGTAGGCGATGACGACCAAAGTCAGTGCCGCCGTAAGAAAACCGTTCAGCCCATAGCCGGTGAAATACTGAAGCACCTCCTGCCCCGTAGCGAAACCGGCTCCGACGAGCAGGGATATCGTCGACCCCGCAAAAATCACGACATTCCACAAACTTACCTTTTCGGTTCTCATCAGCGGTCATCCTTTCACGTCTATTATATTTGTCATAAAAATGAAGATACTTTCCACGCTGTTAAATTATAAAACGGCAAGTCCAACAATAGTCCAACAAGCCCATCCTGCCGTCATCAGTGATTTCACCGGGCGTCCTGCCTGTGGGAGGAGGGACCGGGCGGCGGAATTTCTGTTAAAATTGTCGCATCACCTGTGAAAGGAGCGGCAATATGGCTTTTGAAATAATCCACGGAGATATTACCAAGGTAAAGGCCGATGCGATCGTCAACGCGGCTAATACGTCTCTGCGCGCGGGCGGCGGGGTATGCGGCGCGATATTCGCGGCGGCGGGCGCGGAGGAGCTCAAACGCGCCTGCGAAGCCGTCGGCGGCGTCGCCACGGGAGCCGCCGTCGTCACCCCCGGATTCGCGCTGCCGGCGAAATATATAATCCACACCGCCGGTCCCGTATGGCATGGCGGCGGCGCGGGGGAGCCGGAGCTTCTCGCCTCCTGCTATAAAAGCTCGCTGAAACTCGCTGCGGAAATGGGCTGCCGCTCAGTGGCCTTTCCGCTCATCTCCGCCGGCATCTTCGGATATCCGAAAGACGAAGCGCTGCGTGTCGCCGAGACGTCGATAAAAGAATTCCTGCAGGAAGAGGGCGGCATGAGGGTAATGCTGGTGCTCTTCGCGGGCTGACAGCGCCGCGTAACATTCCTTATAGCCGGTAAAATCGAAACATAGCGGCGAGACGCCGAAAGCCCCCGCAATATTCCTGTGCGGGGGCTTATAGCGTAATGAGACATACCTGCGCCGGGCTTCGGCAGTCTAAAAAAATCAATGTACGTCCGCCTCCGCGGAGGGAGGCCCCGCCGCACGGTGGTTTTAAGCCGTAAGGCCGTCTATCTTGCAGCTGAACGGCCATGCCCGGCGGGCCTTCGCTACGCGCCGAATACCGCCTTTGCCTGACGCATATTTTCGACTACGGGTACGCCGAAGGGACAGCGGCTCTCGCAGGCCCCGCACTCAAGGCAGTCCTGCGCCTTATGAGGCAGTGCCGCGTAATGCTCGCGCACCGTCTCCGGCACCGCGCCCTGCGCCTTTGCCAGACTGAGGAACTTCGTCACCGCCGCGACGTCGATCCCCGCGGGGCAGGGCGCACAATGGCCACAGTACATACAGTGGCCACGCCAGCTTATCTTCGGCAGCGAGGCGAGGGCCGCCGCGTAATCCCTCTCCGCCGCCGGTGCCTTGGAATAGGCGATGCTCTCCCGCAGCTCCTCCGGCGTACGCGCCCCGGAGAGCACAGTGGCGACGGCGGGGCGCGTCAGCGCGTAGTGAAGACACTGCCAGGGGGTGAGCGCGCGTCCCGCAGGCGACAGCTCTTCGTCCAGCAGATCGCCGCCGCCGAAAGCCTTCATCACCGTTATCGCCACGCCGAGACGGCTGCACATTTCGTAAAGCGATTCGCGCTCCGCGTCCATATTCAGCAGCGGTTTACCGTAACTCTCCGCGCTCCAGAGCCGTTCGCAGTCCTCGCCGCCCGGCTGTAAATCATAACAGGGGTTGACGCTGAACATCAGCACCTCGACGAGTCCGCTCTCAGCCGCCGCAATCGCCGCGGCGGGGTTATGGCTGCTGACGCCGATATGCCTTATCCTCCCCGCCGCTTTAAGCTCCCGCGCGTAGCGCATCACGGGGCCCTCCGCGATCCCGCGCCAGTCGTCCGCAGAATCGCAGTAATGTATCATGCCGACCTCGACATAGTCGGTGCCGAGCAGCCGCAGCAGCTCCTCAAAACTATCGCGCACCTCTCTCTCGTCGCGTGTGCGCCGGTACTGACCGTCCTCCCACGTCGTGCAGAGATGGGCCTGTAAGACGAACTCCCCGCGCCGCCCCGCGAGCGCGCGCCCAAGATTCTCCCTCACCAGGGGGTCCGAGGAATAGAGGTCTATATAATTCACGCCGCCCGCGGCGGCGATATCCACCAACTCTTTCGTATAACGCCCGTCGTGACCGACAAATCCCTCGCAGCCGAGGCCGATCTCGCTCACCATAATTCCCGTCGAGCCAAGTTCACGATATTTCATCATTCGTCCTCCCGGCGGCTCCGACGCGCGGAGCCGTTCAATAATTTTTGTGCGATGAGACTATAGTACTTGGAGTTGGCTCTAAGTCAAGAACCCACACCGCTCCTTTGTGGCCTTCCGCGGCTCCTCCCACTGTTAAAGTTGTCACACCTTGACTTTACAAAACCCAATAAGGAGGACTGCGACAATGCAGAAAGAGAACCAGAACGTTCACTTGTTTCCCCTACCCGTACCACGGCCGAACACCGTCCCCATACCGGAGGCTGTCCGTGCCTACAAGCCGCTTGTAAAGGCCGTTGCGAAACGCTACCAGGGGCGCGGCGCGGAATATGACGACCTCGTGCAGGAGGGCTGCCTCGCGCTGCTCATCCTCGTCCCCAAATGCCCCGACCCCCAGTGGCTCGCGCTTTTCCTCAAAAATCATCTGCCCGGATACATACGGGACGCCGCGGCGCGTCTCCGCCGCGCGCACGCCGTCGGCAAAGGGCTGCCGCTCGAAGAGCTGGAAGAGATACTTGGCGCGGAAGAACAAAACTACCGTGAAATCGAACTGCGCGAGACGCTCATGCGCGCCCTTTCCTCTGATGAGTTCGACATCACGCTGGCGCTCCTCGAGGGCTGCAGCCAGCGGGAGATCGCGCGCACCCTGGGCGTCAGCCAGCAGGCCGTCGCGGCGCGGCTCAAAACGATACGCAGAAAAATAAAAAAGGCGCTGAACGAATAAATTGCCTGGATTAAGTAAATTATGCTATACTGCACTAAGTAAAATTACCTACTAATAAGGTAAAAATAATAATGAAGGAGCGAACTAAGTTGAAAACTCAGAACGGAGACCACTGTAATATTTTTGTATTGAACGAGAGTGCCCCCCCCTCCAAGAAGTAAAGTCGAGTTTAAGATATCCCTGTCCCTTTATTTTAATTCTTCTCTTACTTTCACTTACACTAATACTGAACACGGCGCGTCCCGCGGCGGCGCTGACGAGCGCGGACGTAGTCTATTACGGGAGCTATCCTCAGACTAAGAATGTCTCGGGAGATTTTCCAGCCGAACCTATCGCGTGGCGTGTGCTTGAGGTCAGCGGCGATAAGGGGTTCCTGCTATCGGAGAAGGTGCTGGACTGTATGTATTTTAATAAAGTCCCCACTAGCCGTCCCTCTCAATATTGGCTATGGTGGAGCGAATCCCCGATACGTAAATTTCTCAACGGTAAAAAATACAGGCCCTCCGTATCGGCGGATATAACTGGGCATGTCGTCGAGAATCCCAAAGATTACAGCTTCTACGAAAGGGCCTTCGTTTCAGGTGAACAGAACTGTATATTAGAGGTGAATCTGGACAACAGCGCAAAGCTTTTTTCAAATGATATTCCTACAGGACCCAACACAGACGACAGAATTTTTCTGCTCTCCGTCGCGGAGCTTCAGGATAAAAGGTATGGATTTAGCAGCGGAAACACAGATACAGCGCGCGAGGCCGAACAGACGGCCTACTGTGACAAGAATGGAACACTTGCTGGATATTGGTGGACCCGTTCTATTGCGAACAGCCTGGCACAGTACGAAGTGGTGAATGTCTTCCCCTCCGGTCTGCTTGCCGGCAACCCCATCTATAACTGGATTCTCGGGATTCGCCCCGCCTTTTACTTAAATATGAAAAACGTTATCTTTACCTCCCCAGCGAACGGAGGCAAGGCCGGCGGCGTGACGTCTGTCCTGTTAAAGCAGAACTATACCTCCGACGATAAGGGCAGGTATGAGCAGAAGCTCACTATAGCTGCTGATAAATATAAATTGGAATCAGCCGCGCTTACGACGGGCGATGTGGCTCCGGGCACCGACATTAAGCTGTCGATAGAATACACAGGGGCTTCTACCGGTCCGGAATATCATCTTGCCGCGGTCGTGACCGAAGGAGACAGGGCCGTTTACTACGGCAGGATAAAAAGCCTCGCCTCGGCGGCTGACAGGGACGGCTCCGCAAGTTTTACAATTCCGGAGTTCAGGGAGGGAGACAGTCTTCACGTCTTGGTCGAGGGGCGCAGCAACAACCATAACTATATGACAGACTTCGCGAGCATGCCGAAACTCCTCGCCGGCACCGGTACTGGCAGGCCGCAGGAGGCGCTGTCAGAGGATGTCGTCGAAGAGCCTGCCCCTAAGACCACGGCTATAGAGGTGAACCCCTCCGCACTTACCATTGTTAAAGGATACGCCACGCAGTTATCCGTTATCTTCGTTCCCGAAGGAGCCTCCGAAAAGATAATCTGGAGCAGCGACAAGCCGGATATTGCCGCAGTAGACTCCAGCACAGGCGTCGTAAAGGCGCTTGGCACGGGAACTGCCGTCATAACGGCCTCCACGCCCGGCGGCAAAACCTCGTCGTGCGCGGTGACAGTGACGGAAAAAACGCAGGCGGAGGGCATCGTCCTGACACCGGCCTCTATGACTATGTACAAAGACACAAAGGAAAAAATCACAGTCTCCTTTAACGGCATCGCAGAACAGCCGCTTGTCTGGAGCAGCAGTGATGAAAAGATAGCCAAAGTTGACGGACAGGGTAATGTCACCACGCTCTCCGAGGGAAAATGTATGATAAAGGCTTCCACCGCGGACGGCGCGGCGAGCGCCGAGTGTGCGGTCAAAGTTACGCCGGACTCCGGCGGCGGCTCAGGAGGCGGTTCCGGCGGCTGCAACGCTGGGCTGGGGCTAGGCGCGCTCGCGCTTTTGACGCTCCTTCCCTGCGCAGTCAGGAAAAACAAAGGCGGTAAATAAAGGCTAAAACACGGAACGGAGAATGAAAAACTCCGTTCCGTGTGCCATTATGCCGGGAGATGATCGGATGTCTGCGAAACATCGAGGATTCCACGCGCCGCTGTTGATCGCGATACTCTTTTCAATCTGTCTCTTCCTCATCTTTTGCCTGTTGACTCACGAGGTGCGATATGGATAGAGAGTTCCGTAAAATGCTTAGATGCGGAAAGAGATAAAACCTTTCTCGAAAAATAGTCTGCCGGCGGTGACGGGCTGTACCCTCAACCACAGAACAGGAGTGAGACGAATTGCGCTTAAAAGACGCGAAACGATTCTTCCGCGACCTGATGGAAGATACAACCATACGCGGTAAATGTATAGAAATCACCATGCTGCCCAAAAGTGAACGCGGTATGGCACTCCGCGTGCTCGGATACTCATTCACCCCCAAGGAACTGGACGACGTGCTTTGCCGCGAATTTTACCTCATGACGGAAGAGGAGCGCCGTCTGTTCGGCCCCGGCGACCTGCGTGATATCGTGATGGGTATGTGGGGCAATTGCATGTGACGGCGGCGGCAAGCCGCCGTTTTTGCCGTCGGTCTCCGGTCCTGTTGAGCTAAATCTGCGGTGCGTCTAAACGCCGATCCATCTTTGGTTAGAGAAAAGAGATAAATCGGCGTTTAGACGCGCTGCTGGTCTTTATTGATGTGTTTGCCCCGTTTTCCCCGCCCCGCTGTTTGACAATAAAAAATGCCGGTAATATCATATAAGAGTTGTATTTGAAAAGAGGTTACATGAATTTGAATGTTTTGCTTATAAAACGTTATCTGGTATTTATTCTCGGGGTCCTCATCAATTCATTCGGAATCAGCTTTATCACAAAGGCCAGCCTCGGCACTTCGCCGATAACGAGTGTTCCCTATGTGTTCAGCCTGCGCTTCGCGCCGACGCTGGGGGAATGTTCCTTCGTCCTCAATATGTTGTTTATCTTCCTGCAGCTTTTGCTGCTGCGGCGTGATTTTCAGAAGATCCAGCTGCTGCAGATCGCGGTGAATTTTGTCTTTAGCTGGTTTATCGACGTGAGCATGCTGCTTTTGGCCTCATTCGCGCCGGTGAGCTATGCCGCGAAGCTCGTCTCACTGGCGGCGGGCTGCGCGATACTCGCCTTCGGCATCAGCCTCGAGGTCTACGCGAACGTCCTGATGATTCCCGGGGAAGGGGCCGTCTACGCGATCTCTAAGGTATTGAATAAGGAGTTCGGCGTCGTCAAGGCGGGTTTCGACATCACGCTGATGCTCACGGCGGTGACGCTTTCGCTGCTGTTTTTCCGTGGGCTGAACGGGATAGGGGAGGGGACGGTGATCTCGGCCTTTATCGTCGGGATGATCGTCAGGCTGTATAATAAACGGCTCGGTTTTATCGGCAGTTATCTGAATCCACAGCGTCAGTGACGCGGCGCTCCCGGCTTTTTTAGCCTCATATGCAGTACGGAAAGCCGCCGTCCGTTACGGTTCGTATAATTTCCGTCCCCTGTCAGGACACATGGAGGGAAGCCGTCCTCTATTCGGAGGCCGGCTTCGTATTGTAGCCCTCGTTGTAGTAGCGTCTCTTGCCGACTGTCCGCTTGCCGTACTCGATCGCCTCCGCGGGGCAGCCGCTGATGCAGGCCATGCAGTGGGTGCAGCGGCCGTTCCATTCAGGACGTCCATCTTTGATTTCGATGCCGTTCAGCGGGCAGAGTTCGGCGCATCTGCCGCAGCCGGTGCATTTATCGGTGGCGCGGAAGGATTTGCTCTTTACCGCCAGCAGGTAGAATAGGGGATTGACGACGGCGCTTTTTATGATGTCGATAAAAGATGGTCTGTAATCGCTGATATAGGCTCCGCGGCTGATGCTCTCGGCGATCGCGAATATCTGCGGCGTCGTCGCCCTGATTATGCTCTCGGATCGCTCCCGGTCCGGTACGTTCATGAGCGCCACGTAGTTCTCCGGCATGTCTACGGAGGCGAGCCCCATGAACTCCAGCCCCTTCGACTCGCAGAGCTTTTTCGCGTAATGCACGGCGTTTCCGGCCTCGGAGGCGCAGGTGACGACGAAGTAGGCTTTTTTACAGCCCTCGAAGGAGGCTGCGCGGATGAAGCTCTCGACGACGCGTGGGATGCGCCACGCGTAGACCGGCGCGACAAAGACGAGGGGCCTTTCAGATTTTATCGCCGCCCCGGTGTCATGCTTCATAAGCCTGTTGAGGGAGGCGGTTTCATCTTTCGTGACCGATTCGATCACCTGTGCCGCGTAGCGGCTGTTTCCGGTTCCGCTGAAATATAGAATCATTAGCTCATACTCCTTTGTATTCGGCCCTCAATGATACTTTACGGCGGGCCTAAAAAGCAATAGGAAAAGTGAAAATAGCCGCCGTAATCGCCCGTCGGAGTAGTTTTTCGCAGGTTTTTGCGGTTTGCGTCCTATGGTCATGCGCCGTTCTGTCCAAGCTGCCATTTGGCCTGGCGCGCAAAGAGGGATATAATGTAGCCTATGTGTATTATTTTGCGGAATATATTTCGTTTGCGGAGCGGGAGGCGTTATGGATAACAGACTGAGCCAGAGGGAAGTTGAAATATTCGAGACGATGTCCGTGCCGAAGGCTGTGGCGGCCCTCGCCGTGCCCACCGTTATCAGCCAGATCATCGCCATGGTCTATAATCTCGCCGACACCTGGTACATCGGACAGCTCAACGATACGAACATGATGGCGGCGGTGACGCTGATTTTCCCCGTTTTTTTGATGCTCTCCGCGCTCGCGAACCTCTTCGGCATCGGCGGTGCGAGCCTGCTTTCAAGGTCGCTTGGCGAACATAATTACGTGCGCGTGCGCGAGGCCGGGGCTTCGAGCGCCTGGATGGCCGTGGCCGCCACGCTGGCCTATTCGCTGGTCACGATGATATGGCGCGTGCCGCTGCTGCGCATGCTCGGCGCGGACGACGGCACGATAGATTACGCGAGCGGCTATCTATTCTGGACAGTTGCCGTCGGCGGCCTGCCGACGGTGATGAACATGGTGCTCGCGCACCTGATCCGCTCCGAGGGGGCGTCGCGCGAGGCGAGCTTCGGCATGAGTTTCGGAGGGCTGCTGAATATGCTGCTCGACCCATTTTTTATCTACGACTGGGGGCTGGGGCTGAAGATGGAGGGGGCGGCGATCGCCACCTGTATCTCCAATATCGCGGCTACCTCGTATCTGCTGTATTATCTCTTCCGCACACGGCGGGAGAATGTGATCTCGCTTTCGCCGAAGTATTTCCGTTTCAAAAGGAGCGTCGCCGGGGAGATATTTTTTGTGGGACTGCCCTCCTCGATACAGTTCATGATGAGCGTCCTCTCCAACGCTGTGCTGAACTACCTGATGGCGGCATACACGGCAAGCGCCCTCTCCGCCGTCGGCATCGTCAAAAAGGTCGATATGGTGCCCACCTATGTAGTTCAGGGGATCTGCAACGGCGTTATCCCGCTTCTGGCCTATAACTATGCCTCCGGGAATTATAAACGCCTCTGGCGGTGCGCCTATTTCGCGGGCGTCTGTTCGCTCTGCGTCACCTTTTCCTATCTGGCGCTATGCGAATCCTTCGCCCCCTTCATCATCAGAATATTCATCGATAACGCCCGGGCGGTTGACCTGGGGGCGGTATTTCTGCGCCTGCACTGTATGTCAACGCCATTTCTGGCGATATTCTTCCTCGTCATCGCCTTCTTCCAGGCGACGGGACGCGGCACGCCGGCGCTGTTCATCTCTTTTTTGCGCAAGGGCGCGATAGATATCCCCTTCATGATTGTGATGAACGTCGTCTGGCCGATGTACGGGATAATGGCCGTTCAGCCGATGATGGATTTTATCGTCGCCGTTATCTGTCTCGCCATCTACCGGATAGTGCAGAAAAAGGACCGAAGGGAGCTGGAGCTAAAGAAAACGGCATAGGCGCGCTTTCGCTGGTATGCCGCGATGGTTTGGATAAATAAGTACACGGCGTCTCGGCTATTTGCCGTGGACGCCGTATGTGAAACCTTAATAAAACTGCCTTTTGCCTTCGTCAGTTATATATTGTTTGGGGACAGCGTTAGTCGACCTTTTTCAATGTAAGTATCTCTTTTGTTCCGTCTTTATCATAGAGTAAAATCAAAGAAGATCCGGCATTCCACTTAGTATCTATATAATTCTCTATTTCCCTTTTATCTTTCATGTCATTGAGAACTTTGCCGTTGATCTCATAGACGATCGTTCCCGAGGTGAGGCCAGCCTTTTCAGCCTCTCCGCCTTTTTCAACCTCGGCGGTGTAATATTCCTGTTCCTCTACCTTGACAAGGACAAGCCCTATCTTCTTAGGTGCGGGGGCTGAGGCGTCACCCGGTGCGGGGGTCTCGTTCACGATTTGGTCAAGCGGAGTTCCGTCGATGGTGTTCCTGACCTCTTTAATAAGAGGTATCAGGTGTTCAATATTGTTCTGCATATGAATCCAGCCGCTATTGAGCTCGTTTTGGCTCACCATCATCTTAACGTCTTCATTTTGCTGCAGGAGAGTAAATAGTATCGTTCGGTTTCTTATGGCGGAGAAAAAACCGTCGCCAAAACTCTTGTTTAAAGCGACTTTGTTGCTCCCTATATCAGCGACGGCAAAACCTTTAGGAGAAAAAATGTTGATAATCGTCTCCTGTACGACGGGGATCGTCGTTTCCCTGACAACCGTGGTGAACATGTTAGCCGCAAAGGCGTTCGGCGCATACAGCAATATTAAGAGAACACCTAACAAAATAAACTTTTTCAAAAGAAAACCTCCTAAGATAAGTGAATGTGAGTCAACAGTGGTGACTTGTATAAAATAATGATAAGTGTTGTTCTGACATATGTAAAGACTTTGTATTTATTTAGTATAGTTAAGCATACAAGCTATCCCTCACTTGTACACCTTACATGTCTAAGCCCTTAAGAAAAGAAAAAGCCCTGCAAATCTAGTGATTGCAAGGCTTGTTATTTTCTGGTGGAGATAAGCGGGTTCGAACCGCTGACCTCTTGAATGCCATTCAAGCGCTCTCCCAACTGAGCTATACCCCCAAAAGACAAAAGGAATTATACTGACTTCCGGCGGCGATGTCAAGAAAATCTTTTCATCTCGCGCCGCGGATTTTTTACCGCACGTTTAGCTTAAGTTTCACATTAGCGGGGAGCACCTTGAGTTCCGTGAGCCGGAGGCGGAGATATTCTTTTTCGTAGAGTTCGAGGACGCCGGTCGCATCGACCCAAACGCCGGGGCGGGGGTAGGGCTTGTCCCATTTCACCTCAAAGCCGGGGTTGAGGTCCGAGCCGCAGCAGCCGGGGCCCCGGCGCGTTACGGAGTAGAAGGTCTCTCCAGTCTCGTCGTCGGTGTATTTTTCAAATATGCCCTGCAGCCGTATTTTTTTGCCGATGTAGTCTTCGGCGTTGAGGTATATTTCGTTGGTTAGCGAGACGAAGACTCGTTCTTTTATCTCGATCACCTTTTCCGCCGCGGAGAGCGGCGCGGCGCAGAGGACCAGCAGGCAGAGCGCCGCAAAGAGAGGCCGTCTCATCTCAGCCTGCCCGCCGCGGTAAAGATGAGGAAGAGGGCGAGGTTCACGAGCACGATGCTCGCGCCCGCCGGCATGCTTGCCGTGTACGAGAGCACCAGCCCGACGAGGAATGAGGAGAGCGAGACGGAGGCGGCGGAGAAGACCACGCCGCGGAAGCTCTTGAAGAAGCGCATTGAGGTAACGGCGGGGAATATTATCAGCCCGGAGATTAGCAGCGCCCCCATCAGCCTCATGCCGACGGCGATCGTCACACCCGTGAGCACGGCGATCACGATGTTGCAGAGGCCCGCCTCCACGCCGGTGGCCCTTGCGAAGTCCTCATCGAAGGTGACGGCGAAGATTCTGTTGTAGCAGAGGAGAAATAGCAGCAGCACTCCCGCCGAGGACGCTATGCTGAGCCGGACGTCGCTCTTGCTCATCGCGAGGATGCTGCCGAACATATAGTTGCAGATATCGGTGTTGATACCGCCGGAGAGCGATATCGCCGTCACCCCTGCCGCGAGCGAGCTGACCGATATCAGTCCGATCGCGGCGTCGCCTTTGATGCCGCTGCCGTCCGTCAGCCTCAGGAGCAGCACCGCCGCCGCGACGACCACGGGAATGGTGATCCCCAGCGGCGAGGCTCCCATCGCCACCGCCGCCGCGAGGGCCCCGAAGCCCACATGCGACAGGCCGTCGCCGATCATCGAGTAGCGTTTGAGGACGAGGCTGACTCCCAGCAGCGCGGAGCAGAGCGAGACCATGAGCCCGACGGAGGCGGCGCGCACGAGGAATTGGTAGGAGAGCATCTCCGCGATAAGGTCAAGCATTGGCACCGCTCCCCGCGCCGGGGCTGGGCCAGCCCGCGCTCTCTCCGAAATATTTCTGCCCGCCGCTGAGTTCAAGTATGTGGCTGGCCAGGGAGGGGACGCGCACGAGATCGTGCGTCACCATGATGACGGTGGCCTTTTCGTTGGCGTTTATCTCATGCAGCAGCGCGTACATACTTTCCGCCGCCTCCGCGTCAAGTCCCGTCGCCGGTTCGTCGAGCAGCAGCAGGCCGCCGGAGGCGCAGAGGGCGCGCGCCAGCAGCGTCCTCTGCTGCTGCCCGCCCGAAAGTTCGCGAAAGGCCCTTGTACGCAGCTCCCAGATACCGGCCAGCCGGAGGTTTTTCTCGGCCTCCCGGTGGTCGCGCCGGTCGTAAAATGGGCGCAGGCCGATGTGGGCAAGCCTTCCCGAGATGACGATCTCGTAGACGGTGGCGGGAAAGTCGTTACGTGCCTCCCTCTGCTGCGGCAGATAGCCGATGTCTCTTTTTTTAAGGCCGCCGCCAAGGCGTATTGATCCTGACGAGGGCTTTATCAGACCGAGCAGTGCCTTTATCAGGGTGCTTTTTCCCGAGCCGTTTTCACCGACCACCGCGAGAAAGGCGCCCGCGGGCAGCTCAAAATTGATGTCGGAGAGCGCCTCTCTGCCGCCGTAGGTCACGCTGAGCCCACTGCATACAAAGGCCGCCATTTTAGTTGAGCGCCTCCTTGATGTTCTCGAGGTTTTTCCTCATCAGCTTGACATAGGTGGCGCCGCTTTCAAATTCTTCGCGGGAGATATTGTGACAGGCGTGCAGAAGCATCTTCCTGGCTCCCGTCTCGCGGCAGATGGCGTCGGCGGTCTTCTCGTTGGACATCTCAATATGGAACACGACGGGGATCTTCTCATCTTTCACCTTATTTATGAGGTAGGCGATGGTCGCGGCGCTGGCCTCGCTCTCCGCGGCGCAGCCGGGGAAGGCTGCCGAGTATTTCAGGCCGTATTCGTCGGTCAGATAGCGGAAGGGGAAGCGGTCGCCGAAGATCAGGCGGTGCCGCCGGACGTTGGAGACTGCCTGGCGGAAGTCCTTGTCCAGCCTGTCCAGCTCCGCGATGTATGCTTTGGCGTTCCCCTCATAGGCGGAGCGGTTCTGCGGATCTATGAGGATGAGCTTGTCCATGATCGCGGCCGTCATCTTTTCGGCGTTGCGCGGCGAGGTCCAGATATGTTCGTCGTATTCGACTTCGTTGTCATGGTCATGGCCGTGCCTGTCCTTATCCTCCGCCCCGTGGGTATGTTCCTCTTCCTTGCCGTGGTCGTGCTCCTCCGCCTGCATGCCCTCCGCCAGCTCCTCCTCCACGGGGGATACGCAGCCGATAAGTTTCAGCACCTGGGGCCGGTGCTCTTTGTCTATAGAGTCGAGTATCTTATCCGCCCATATGTCGTTCTCCCCTCCGATATAGATGAAGAGGTCACAGTTCTGGATGTTGACGATGTCCTGCGGCGTGGGGGCGTAGGAATGGCTCTCCATGCCGGGCTTGAGCAGCATAGTGAGCTCTATTTTATCGCCGCCGACCGCGCGCGCAAAGTCATATTGCGGGAATATCGTTGTGATGACCTTAGGTTTTGATGTGTCCTCCGAGGCCGTGACCGCCGTTTTATTTCCCGGAGATATATAAATGAGGGCGGCGGCTATGAGCAGGACGGCCGCGCATGCCGATACCAAGAGATATTTTTTCATAACAGGGTGTTACCTCCATAATTTCTAATATTTTTATCTTTGCCTGGGGTATGGAGGGCCCCTTATTTATTCATCTCCGTCTTGAGAGCGGTAAGGGTGCGGACGGGGAAACATTGTGACCGCAATGGCAGGGGAAGGCGGATATATCCCTCAAGAATCTCCGCGCCGTCCTGCGGAGCGGGCGGCGGGGCAGTGCCGTCCGTCTGGTACCTGCTTATCGAGAGGCAGACGGGGCAGTCTGCGCCGGTGCAGAGGTGACCGGCGCGGTGCAGCGGAAGCGCCGCAAGCAGAAAGAGGATGGCGAGGGAGAGCAGCAGCGCCGTAAGGCGCGGCGCGCGGCAGGTCATATCTCTTCCCCGCCTTCGTCAGGGGTACAGCCGCAGTAGCCGTAGATCACAGTCTTTGACGGATCGAGCCGGAAGGCGTGGTCCTCAAGCAGATGTTCCGAGAAGCTCTGTGCCGTGGAGCAGTCAAGGTGGGTCAGCCTGCCGCATTTGAGACATTTCAGATGCAGGTGGAGATGGCAGCTTTCGCCGCAGAGGCGGTAGGAGGCCGACTCCCCCTTCTCCGAGAGATATTTCAGCGCCTCGCCGTCGGCCGCCATCTTCTCAAGCTGGCGATAGACGGTCGTCCGTCCGATGTGATGTCCCTCTTCGTTGAGAAGTTCGCAGAGGCTGTCGACGGTGTAGCAGCGTGAGGGATTATTGAGAAGAACCTCACGCACGGACTCGTGGTGTTTGGTTTTGTATCTGCCGCGTTCCGTCATCAGTTTCGCTCCTTAAACTGCAATCTGTTTTCAATTTTATATCATAACGCGGCTGATCGCGCAAGAAGTATTTATGGCGCGCGTGGTTTTGCGCCGTCGCGAGGCGGCGGACTACCGGTGGGAATTTTCCCCTCCTCATAAAATCGCCACATATTTTTGATACAAAAGATAGGAGATATCGGACGCGGCGGAACGGAAAATACTGCGGAGACATCCGCTGATAAGTGGTATAAAATATGCAGATGCCCGCGAAGTATCGCGCCTCGGCATGATAAACCGGGAAATGGAGACACAACGGATAAAATATGAGAAAAGGTAAATTTGAAAAAATTAGAAACAAGACGCTGGTCGGGCTGGCCGTGGTTTTTGCCCTTCCTCTGATCGCCTTCGCCGCGGCTCCGGCCGCCGCGCTGACGGCGGCCGAGGTGAAACCGGCGATATTCAAGGCGCTGGGCCATGAGGTGCCGCAGAAGCAGCTTTCGGCCCCTGCTGGGGAGCTGACGCGCGCCGACGCGCTGCGCCTATCTCTGGAGTCGATGGGCTGGGGCTTCGTCATCAAGGCCGTGGACCAGATCGGTATTCTTCCCGAATGGCCGGAGGTGGAGGGGGTATCCTATATCGCCTCGACGATGAACCCGTTGCCGCCGGAGGCTGTGCGGGCCGACCTCTCCGCGCCGGTGACCTCCGACGACGTAGCGCAGATATCTGTGTGGCTCAAGGAGTGCCGGAAGGAGGCGCGCTGGAAGGCCTCCTTTGCCTGGGAGGGCACGGAGCTGATTATGATAAAGCACGGGGTGGGCGATCCCGCGGGCCCCGCGACGGGAGACATGAAGAAGGGCGTCAACGAACCGCTCTTCGCCGCGGTGCTGGCCGTCGATATGAAAGACATCCCCTGCCAGATCGCCACCGCGGTGATGGTGGGGGCCAACAAGGCCCCGCTGGCGACGATCGCGGGAGAGAACTACGGCGTGATCGGCGGCATCAACGGCGGATATTTCGCGGGGGCGAAGCCGATCGGAGTGCTGCGCCGCCAGGGCTATACGGATAACGCGAAGTTCTGGCCGAACCGTTCGGCCTTTGGCTGGAACGAGAGCGGCGAGTATGTCTTTATCGACGGCAAGGAGACGGCGAGCATCGCCGGCGACCACAGCTTCGATAAATTCACGGAGGTGCTGCAGGCAGGTCCGCTGCTGGTGAAGAACGGGACGCCGTCGGAGAATACGGAGAAGATCCAGCCCAACGTCCTCGACTTCCGCCATCCGCGCACCTTCGTGGGAACGGACGGGCGGCGCGTTCTCTGGGGTGTTGTTGACGGACGCGACAATATGCACAGCGTGGGGATGACGATCGAGGAGCTGCGGCGTCTCTGCGGCTGGCTATCGCTGAAGACGGCGCTCAACCTTGACGGCGGCGGCTCAAGCTCCCTTTGGTGGCGCGGCATGACCTTTACGCTGCCGAGCAACGCGAGCGACAGAGAACGTCCCATCCCCTATGCTATACTTATGTTTGAACCGGGCGCGGGCGTGCGTCAATAGATTTTTGCGCAATAAAGGCTTTGCCCGTTGCTAATATTCCCCATAGGCTGTTAAACTATTGAATAAAATCAAAATGTCTGAGTAATTGACAAAAAACGAGGGTAAAGAGATGGCAGAGAAGAGATACGCATTAGAGCTGGATAACAGCGAGTGGAAGGAATATATCGAGAAGGGGCTGGAGGAGCCGAAGTTCCGCGCCGACCAGATATGCCAGTGGCTCTGGCAGAAACACACCGACGATACGGAGGAGATGACCAATCTCTCCAAGCCGCTGCGCGAGAAGCTCGCGGAGAAGATGGACTTCGCCTACCCGACGCTTGCGCGCGAACAGCGTTCACAGGACGGGACGCGGAAATTTTTATGGCAGCTGCGGGACGGCGAATCTGTAGAGTCCGTGCTGATGAAGTACAGCGACCGCCTCACGGCCTGCATTTCGACACAGGTCGGCTGTCCGCTGCAGTGCACCTTCTGCGCCACGGGGCTCTCGGGCTTCGTGCGCAATTTGAGCGCGGGAGAGATCGCGGGACAGGTGCTCGCGATCGAGAAGCATATCGGGCGCGAGGTGAACAATGTCGTCTACATGGGCATGGGAGAGCCCTTCCTGAATACGGATGCCGTTCTCAAATCTGTGCGTATGCTGAACGACCCTAAGCTGCGCAGCCTCGGTATCCGCCATATCACAATATCGACCTCCGGGGTGATCCCGGGGATCAAAGCGCTCGCGGCCTCCGGCCTCGGCGTCCGTCTCGCGGTCTCGCTGCACGCCGCCGACGACGAACTGCGCAGCTTCCTGATGCCGGTGAACCAGACCTATCCGGCCGCCGATCTGCGCCGCGCGATGCAGGAATACCAGGAGTCTACGGGCGACCGGGTGACGATAGAATACGCCCTCTTCGGAGGGGTTAACGACAGCGTGGAGAGGGCGCGCGAGCTGGTGCGCTTCCTCAAGGGGATACATGTATTCGTCAACCTCATCCCCTTCAACGCCGTCGACGGACGTTACGAAAAACCGAAGGCCGAGGATGTGCTGCGTTTCCGCAACATCCTTCAGACCGCCGGTTTCGAGACGGAGATCCGTTCAGAACAGGGCGCGGATATAGACGCGGCCTGCGGGCAGCTGCGCCGCAAAACGGCTGGCGGCGGCTCCGCGCCGCTTGAAGCTCCGGCCTATTCGCTTACGAAGGCCGACATGACGCCGGAGAAGAGGCGCGAGCGGCCTGCGGCGGCCGCCGCCGATCCGCGGAAAGAGGGCTTGCCGCGCAGAGAGGCGTCAAAGAAAACACCTTTAAAGCCCTCGGGAGGCTTTGTCGCGGAGCGCGGCAAGCGCCGGAAGAGCGACCGCGATCCGCAGGAGCGCTACCGCAGCGGTAAGATGAAAGAGGCCCGCCCCAGCTACAGAGGCGACGGCGAAGAGACGCCGCGTTCATTGCGGCGCGACGCCCGTCCGGAACGCGAACCTATTCAGAAGCAGGAGGCCTTTCCGAAGAAGAGCTCCGATGAAAAACGCGGCGGGGATAAAAAAGAGTTTCGCGGGGCTGCCGCCGGGAGAACCGCGGGCAAAAAAACATCCGCCAGAACCAAAAGAGGCTCGGACAACAAACCGCAGGGAGCCTTCAGCAAGTTCTACGGCGCCTCCGGCGGGAAGGCCAAGCGGAGCAAAAAATCATAGAACACGGGGGATATAGATGAGATTTCTCTTATTTCTGCTGATCGGAACGCTGATCTTCGGCTTTGCCTTCCCGGCGATGATATTCATCATCGGATTTATCGGCCTGCTGATCTGCGCGGTGATCGTATATAAATTCCTTACGGGGGGACAGTCGTTCCGCGTCTATACCTCGCGTGACTTCTCGCCTCCGGAGGACGAAGGCCCCTCTTCCCGCCGGATGGTATATACCGAGGATGACCCGGAGGTCGTGAGCCACGGGCGGCGGAATCCCGACGCCGTGAATGTCGCGGCGGACGAAGAGGAGATAGAGGAGGCCAGCGAGATCATAGAGCTCCCGGCCACCGCGCTCCGAAAGGACGACGAATCAGAAGAGACGGTGAAATAGCGCCCGCCCAATAAAAACGTAACGCGCGCCCGCGAAGGGGAGTCCCCTTTGACGGGCGTATTTTATTGCTTTTCTTCTTTTTTTGAGGAGAGATACTTTTTGAATCTGATGAACTGCATGGCCTCTTCGCGCTCACGCGGCTCCAACGTGTGAAAAAGATCCATCAGCGCCTCGTCCTGCGACGGCACCGCCACCTTCGTATGAAACTGGTCCTCAGGGAGGATATAGGTGGGAACGATGATAAGCGGTCCCGGTTTGTCTACCTCCCCGAGCAAGAAAGAGATCGTCGTCTCCAGGGCGTCGGCGATCCTCCTGGTTGTGGCAAAGTCAGGCTCACGGTCGCCGTTTTCCCAGCGGGTCACAGTCGCGGGCGTGACGCAGAGCATTTCGGCCAGCTTGGCGCGGGACATATTTTTACGTTTTCGTGCAGTTTTCAGCCGCTCGTTGAATATTTCCATAGTTCGATTATTCCAGAATGGTACTTATAAGGCAAAGAACTGTTCGGAACACTAAATTATTCCTAACTGGAATATTGAGCCGTAAAGCTCATTGAAATTCCGTGGTGGAATCGATACTATTTTATAGGATATAGTGTGGTTACATCACTGCCAGAGGGATAAGACAGATGTTGACATAGGTATTTTGCCCTATACCATAATGGTATCAATCTGGAATCCGTGGAAGAGGTATCGGCATGTGTACATTGGATGCTAAAGATTTCGTCAGCGAGCTTATGAGGGCCCCGGAGAGGCTGGTTAAAATTTCCCAGATGCCTGAAGAGGAGCGCCGCGGCGCTATCAGGGCTCTCGGCTACGGCTTTACCTCCCGTGAGCTTGACGACTATATCTGTTATTACGCTGATATGCTGCGCGATGATTTATATCTGGGCGAGGGAGATTTCCGCGACATCATTATGGAGAGGTGGGGCAACTGCCTCGACTAAAAACGCCTCCCGCGCGGATAGGCGGGGTTGATATGGATAAAATACGGGGTCCGGTACGGAGTGCCGGGCTTTTTGTTTGCCCGGCGGCATCGGAAAAATTCCCGCCACGGGCGGTTTATGCGGGATAGCGGCCGCCGGTGAAGACGACGGGCATATCCGCGTCGTCGGCGCTGAATAGGGATTTGCTGAAAGAGGGGGACGCCGTGCGGCCCCCTTTACTTTTCCGACCAGCGCCGTGCGGCGCGCACATCGACCGTGGTCGGAACGTCGGGAAGAATGGCGCGCGCCGCCTCCTCCATCGCCCGCTTCAACAGGCCGCCGCAGTTGGCGGCGCTCTCCCGCGGGCATTCCACGATCACCTCGTCATGGATGGTGGCTACGATGAAGGCCTCGCTCCCCGCCAGCTCGGCCGCCAGCCGCCCAAGCGCGAGCTTGAGAATATCGGCGGCCGTCCCCTGTACCGGCGCGTTGCTGTGGGCCGGCAGGCCGTACCATTGCGGAAAAGAATATCTCCGCCCGGTTAGCGTCCTGCCCTCGGGGCTGCGGCGGCTGAGCGAAGCGTGCCACTCCCTGATGGAGGGATAGGCCTCGAAAAAGAGTCTGCGGAAGCGTTCGGCCTCCTCATGCGTCATCTCCACACCGTAGGACTGCCGGGCGGAGAGGCGCAGTCCTTCGGCTCCCATCGCGTAGATCAGGCCGAAGTTGACGGCCTTCGCATATTGCCGCTCCTCCCGGCTGACGGAGGCGAGCGGTTTTCCCAAAATCAGCGACGCCGTCAGGCCGTGCAGGTCCGTGCCGTTTCTGTAAGCCTCCAGCATCCGCCGCTCCCTCGTGATCTGCGCCGCGACGCGCAGCTCGATCTGCGGATAGTCCGCGATGAGCAGCAGGCGTCCGGCGGGGGCGATGAAACATCCTCTGAACTCTTTGCCGCGCGGTATCTGCTGGATATTGGGGGAATAGCAGCTCATGCGCCCCGTCCAGGCGGCGATCTGGACATACTGCGGGTGGAGCCGTCCGGTTTTTGCATGGAGCATCTTAGGGATTGGCAGCAGATATGTTGAGAGCTGCTTTGAGACCGCGCGGTAGCGCGAGAGGGCCGCGACCAGCGGGTGCGAACGGTGGGCGGCGAGCGCCGCCTTCGAGGTGCTTTTCACTTCGATTCCGTGTTCCCGCAGCAGCGACAGGATTTGGAGGTTGCTGTCAAAGTTCTCTCCGGAGGCGTCGGCCTCGCCCCAGAGCGTCGTCTGGAGCGGGCGCGGGCCGCCGAAGCGGCGCAGCTCCTCAAGGGCCTCCCCCTTTTCCTCCTCCGCTCTGGCGGTCAGCTCCCGCCAGGCAGCGAGGTCGAGCTGTATGCCGTGATATTCCATCTGGGCCAGGGCCGCCGCGCAGTCGAATTCTATCTTCGCGATCCACACCAGCCCCTTTTCCTTGAGCTCCCCGATCATCGCCCTGCGCAGCCGCAGCAGAACATCAGCCTCCGCGGCGGTCTCTTCCTTCAGCCAGCGCCGCGCGATCTCCTCAAGCCCGGCGCTCGGATACTCATTCTCTGAGAGAAGCTGATGCGCGAGTGTGACGTCGAATATTTTTGTTGGGTTAATACCGTAGGGGATGAGAAACTGCAGGTCGGTTTTGGCATTGCAGAATACCTTCACCGGCGGCGATTCCAGCGCCTCACGCAGTAGCCTTTGCGCCTCTGAGGGAAGGGAGAGACAGTCTACGGTCATGAGGGTGCCGCCCCATGCCAGGTTCAGGGCGTTGACCCGGTCGCTGCGCGGATCGTTTCCGCTTGTCTCCAGCGTGACGGCGACCGCCTCCTGGCGGCTGATTTCGCCGCCGTAAGACGAAAGTTCCTCCGCCGTAACGGCCACGCGGCGGCGTTTGGCGTTTTTTTCATCTGCTCTCCACATGGACAATTACCCCGGCTTCAATAATCGATAACTTTTTCGCTGTTAAGTAATAAATCACTCTGTTCTTATTTTATCGTTATTCTATAATAAAGTTATACCGTAAGGTATCGGCGAATACAACTTCATGGAAAAGGAGCGTGTTGACGATGAAAGAAGTTCTCAATTTTTTAAACAAGGTCGGAGTCTACTACCTAGCGACGGAGGAGGGAGACCAGCCCCGTGTGCGGCCTCTCGGTTTTGTCATGGAATGGCAGGGAAAACTGACCTTTTGCACCGGTAATAAGAAAAATATGTACAAACAGATGGTAAATAATCCCAAGGTGGAGATCTGCGGCTGCGACAGCGATGGCAACACGCTGCGCATCTGCGGCAGGGCGGTATTCGCGACGACGGAGGCGGCGCAGGCAAAGGCTCTGGAGGTCATGCCGGCGCTGAAAAATATCTATTCCGTAGGCGACGGCGTCTTTGAGATATTCTATCTTGACGGGGCGAAGGCTGTCCTGTCGAATATGAAGGGTGAGAGCCGGGAACTGGCCGTTTAAGCGGCATCCAGCCGCTGCGCCCCTCAAGATAAATATGCCCCGAGGCATTTCTTGAACGTAAAAGATAAAAACCCCCGCGGCCTGACCGCGGGGGTTTCCTGTCTGTTGGGATTGCAGTCGTAAGGAGTGGTCCTCTACTGCGGCCTTTTGAGCACGAAGCGCGGTCTAGCCGCCGCCATCACGGGCACCGGTTCGCCCTTCGGCGCTGATTTTTGCGTGCTCTCCTCTTCGGCCTTCTTCTCGTCCTCTTTCCTGTAGAGCACCTGGCTCGACTTTGAGCCGTCGCGGTAAACGGTGATGCCCTTGCAGCCCTCTCTCCAGGCGAGCGTGTAGGCGTCAAGCACATCCTGAACGCTGCATTCATGGCGGAGGTTGACCGTCTTGGAGACGGCGAGATCGGTGTAGCGCTGGAAGACGCCCTGCATACGGACGTGGGCCGAGGGCGATACGTCGTGCGAGGTGACGAAGACTCTCTTCATGACCTCTTCCGGGAGCCCCTCTTTCTGGCCCTGCTCATAGTAGCGGTTCACCTGCTTCATGATAACCTTTGTGCCGTCGGTCTGCGTGCGCACGCGCGTGTGCTCAAGCGCGAAGAGCGGCTCTATGCCGGAGGAGCAGTTGGCGAGCAGGGCGATCGTGCCGGTAGGCGCGATGCAGGTGAGCGTCGCGTTGCGGCGTCCAAGGTGCGCGAGAGTCTCCGGTATGCCCTTTTCTTTGCCGAGGGCCACCGATGTTTCGTGCGCCCGCTGCTGGATCGTCCGCATGATGTTTTCCGCGAGCTCATAGGCCTCTTTGCTGTCGTAGGGGATGCGGAGCTGGAAGAGCAGGTCGGCCCAGCCCATGACTCCGAGCCCTATCTTGCGCGTCAGCTTCACCGCCTCGGCGATCTCGGGCAGTGGGTAGTGGTTGACGTCGATGACGTCGTCGAGGAAGCGTGTCGCCACCGCGGAAACTTCGCCCAGAAGTTCGTAGTCGAAGGCGCCCTCTTTTACCATCTTGGCGATATTTATCGAACCGAGGTTGCAGGCCTCGTTCGGGTAGAGCGGAGATTCTCCGCAGGGGTTTGTGCTGGTTAGCTCTCCGAGGTTTGGCGTGGTATTGCCGCGGTTTATCGCGTCAAGGAAGATTATCCCCGGATCGCCCGTGCGCCAGGCCGAATCGGCTATCTCCGCAAGCAGCGCCGCCTCCTCGCCCCGTGGGTTGCTGTTGACCTTTTCCATAAAATCGTCGAAAACGCCGACGGAGATGTTGAAGTTCGTTATCGTCCCGTCCTTGTCCTTGCAGTGGATGAACTTACGAATGTCGGGGTGGTCGATATTGAGGATGCCCATGTTGGCGCCGCGGCGCATGCCGCCCTGCTGGACCGTCTCTGTTGCTTTGTCGAAGAGTCCCATAAAGGATACGGGGCCGGAGGCGCGTCCGTTGGTGCTGTTGACCTTCGCGCCCTCGCTGCGCAGCTTCGAGAAGTTGAAGCCGGTGCCGCCGCCGCTCTTGTGTATCAGCATCTGCTTGCGCAGGGCCTCGCAGATGCCCTCCATGGAATCTTCCACGCCGATGACGAAGCAGGCCGCGAGCTGTCCGTGCGGTGCGGGGCGTCCCGAGTTCATGAGGGTGGGGCTGTTGGGCAAAAAGAGAAGTTTCGCCATCACGTCATAGAATTCATCCGCCCATTTATACTGCATGGCAAGGCTTGATTCCGCGCCCGCGACATGTTTGGCGACCCGTTCAAGCATCTGCTCCGGTTTTTCTATAGGGTTCCTGTTCTCGTCGCGCCACAGGTAGCGGTCGCGTAAAATATCCTTGGCTGATGGACTGAAAGCCGGCTTTATGATCATGATGACAGACCTCCGAGATAAAAACATAGTTTTAATTGGCAGGCGTGTTTTTTGCGCAGCCTCTATTTATAATAACATAAATCTGCCGTTTGGGAAGGTAAAATACACTATATATATTGACATCTTATCCACAAAACACTAGTGATAGTGTGACTAACTTGTGGATAAAAAATAGGCCTTTTTTACGTTACTTCTTCCAGATGTCTTTCGTGAAGAGGACCAGCACCGTATATAGTTCGAGGCGTCCGCAGAGCATGTCGAAGGTGTAGACCCATTTCGCGAAGGCGCTCTGTCCGGCGAAGTTGCAGACGGGGCCGACCTCCGCCAGTCCCGGACCGACGTTGCTCAGCGTGGCCGCCACGGCGCTTAACGAGGTCACGATATCGTTGCCGTCTAGGCTGACGGCAAGTGTGGAGACACCCCATATTATGAAATAGACGGTGATGAAGCAGGCCGACGATGTGACCATCGAGGGGCTTGCCGTACCGCGTCCCTGAAATATCGCGACGACCGCGTTGGGATGGACCATTTTCTTGAGCTCAGCGGCGGCTCCCTTGAGTACGACCTGAAAACGCACGCACTTGATCGCTCCCGCGGTCGACCCCGCGCAGCCCCCCACAAGCATGAGGGCGAGCAGCAGGAGCTGGGTGAATATCGGCCACAGCGCAAAGTCGGCGGTGGCGAAGCCGGTGGTGGTGATGATGCTGACCACCTGGAAAGAGGCGTAGCGCAGGGCGTCGGCAAAACTGCCGTATATCCCCTTCCAGAGCAGTACGGCGCAGATCATCATAATGGAGGCCGCCACCAGCACCGTGTAGAAGCGGAACTCCGAATCACGGTAGGGGCGCAGGCTCCTGCCGCGAATGGCCGCGAGGTGGAGGTTGAAGTTTGCGCCGGAGAGAAACATTATAAGGGTAAGAATATAATCAATATACGCGGAATTATAAAAGGCGACGCTGGCGTTATGGGTGGAGAAGCCGCCCGTCGATACGGCGGCGAAGATGTGGGCGATGGCGTTATAGACCGACATGCCTCCGAAGACGAGCAGGACGATGCCGACGACGGTCAGCCCCATATAGACCTTCCACAGCATCATCGCCATATCGGTGATTCTGGGGCTCGTCTTTTCAAGGCTGGGGCCGGGGCTTTCGGCCTTGAAGAGCTGTGTCATGTTGACGCCGAAGAGCGGCAGCATCGCGATTACGAGGACGACAATCCCCATACCGCCGAGCCACTGCGTCTGCGCGCGCCACATGAGAATACCGCGCGGTATCACCTCGACATTTTGCAGGACGGTGGCTCCCGTGGTCGTAAATCCGGACATCGCCTCAAAGTAGGCGTCGGTAAAGGCGGGAATATAGCCGCCGAGCATATAGGGCATACAGCCCTGTAAAGAGGCCACCACCCAGGCGAAGGCGACGCCGGCGATCGCCTCGCGCGTCCCCAGTTCGTCCTTTGAGGAGCTGCGCCCCGCTATGTGCAGCACTGCCGCCATCGCCAGACCGGTCAGCACGGAGAGCAGGAAGGCGCGGATATCATCGCTGCCGTCTTTCAGCGCCCAGGCCAGAGGAAAGGCCATTGAAGCGGTTATCGTCAGTATAAGTATTGACAGAAAGCGCGCGACTATCCTGTAATTCAAGAGTTATCCTCTCCGAAGGGGCGCATGGCCGTGTCCATGACGGCCGCCGTGCCGAAGACGACCACCTTGTCGCCGGCTTCAAGGATCGTCTCGCCGGTCGGGATCAGCATTTCATTTTCACGCTCCAACAGGCCGATGAGCGAACCGGGCGGCATCTTCAGGTCGATGAGGCTCATGCCGTTGGCGGGCGAGTCTTTGGAGAGCGTTATCTCAACGGCCTCGGCGCTGATCTCTTCAAGCACCGTCAGCACCCTAGCCGAGCCGGGGTAGCGGACGCTGCGCGTGATGACGTCTGCGAGCGTCTGGTTGCGGTTGACGATTGCGTCGACCGGTATATGGTTCGTCATTTCAAGATAATTCGACCGGCGCACCACCGCGATGCTCTTGGAGACGCCGAGTGTCTTCGCGAGTACCGAAAGCATGAGGTTCGTCTCGTCGTGCTCCGTCGCCGCCACATAGCCGTCGGCCTCCGCGATGCCCTCGGAGAGCAGGAACTCCGTGTCGGAGCCGTTTGCGCAGAGCACCATCACCTCCGGCAGCTCGCGGGAGAGCTTTTCACACTTGGCGCGGTCCTCGTCGACAAGGCGTACCTCGATGCCGCGGATATGGGAGATGAGCCTCGCCGCGGTCTGATAGCCGACCTTACCCGCGCCGACGATGAAGACCCGCTTGAGGCGTTTTGATTTGGAGGGCTGGAAGAGCCGCTCAATATCAAAGACTATCGAGCGGTAACACATCGTATAACAGAGGTCTCCCGCCTGTAATTCATCCATCGCCTTGGGGACGAACGAATGTTCGCCGCGTCTGATGCAGACGACGAGCATGATCATATTCGGGTTGTTTTTGCGTATTTCATAAAGCGGCAGCCCCTTGAGTGGAGAGTCCTGCGCGATGCGGAAGACATATATCCCCGCGCGTCCTCCGGCGATCTCGTTCGCGTGTATGGCGGAGCGCACCTCAAGCAGCTCCTCTATCTCCTTCGCGACGGAGCGTTCCGGCGAGATGAGCATGTCAATGCCGAGATCTTTCGCCCAGCTCTCGTTGTCCGTGAACTCGAGACCGACGGCGCGCGCAATAACGTGGGGCACGCCCATCCTCTTCGCTATCCAGCAGGCCATGAGGTTGACCTCGTCTTTATTGGTACAGGCGATGAGCATCGAGACATCGGAGCTGCCCTCCCTTATCCCGGCCTTTGCGAGCACGCTCGGACGGGCGCCGTTGCCCCTGATCACCATTACGTCAAGAGAGTTCTCAGCCCTTTCGGCCCTTTCCTCGCTGTCCTCAATGATGATGATATTATGTCCGTCCGACGATAAGTTTTTTGCTACGCTGTATCCGACTTCGCCCGCTCCGACAAGCACAATGCGCAAAATGGATCTCCGTCCTTTCGGGACTTGATTCTAAATCTGATAAGTATATTACGATAGTTTGGAGATTTTACAAGTCATTTAAGGCAAATTGCGGCGGGCCGGGATATAAAAAGAGGGAGGACGGGGATGCTGTCCGCCCGTCCTCCCTCCATGAAATGAAAAATATTTTACTTGCGTTTTTTGCTTTCAGCACTCATTGTTTTTCTGATGGCCCAGACGAAACAGCCAAACCCGATAGCGACGCAAAGAACCATATTAACCTGCCACATTTAAAATCCTCCTTTACGGCCGCGCCGTTAATCGATCTTGTTCGTGTGGACGAGGCGCTTTGAAATGACCCCATTCAGCAGTAAGCAGACCAGCGCGATAATGCCCCATTCGACGACCATCGAGCCTGGGGTGTACTGGTACTTTGTGATCGGCCAAAACTTGAACCACTCTCCCGGATACCATGTCGAGGCTTCCCACATCCACCAGCCCCAGACGAAGGCGAATTCGAATGGGAAGAACTTGATGCAGCTCCACATCCACTTTACATGAATGTCGGAGCAGGGCATGATGTCCTCTTCCCAGAGCTTATCCACGCCGTACTTGAGCGAGGCCAGTGAGTAGATGAGTCCGACGACGAGCAGCCCGACGCCCCAGACCATGTCCTGGTTTTCAAAGACCCGGTTGTCGAGCGCCGAGAAGGAGCCGACGAACAGGAAGAAGATCGCGACGCACATCGTCGCCTTGACGCGCGAGAAGCCCATGTCGATCAGGTTGCGCGTGCCCGTCTCAAGCATCGCGATGACCGATGAGAGCGCCGCCGAGAAGAGGGCGAGGAAGAAGAGCACCGCCATAACGAATCCGCCCGAGGTGTGGGCGAAGAGGTTTGTCAGATGAACGAAGGTAAGTCCGTTCGCGCCGGCCTTCATAACCGCCTCGGGGTCCGGGGAAAGGGCGAAAACCGCCGGCAGAACGACCATACCGGCGAGCATGGCCGCGACCATATCGCCGAAGGTAACTGTAAAGGCGTTGAGCTCTATATCTTCGTCCTTAGCGGCGTAGACGTAGTAGACATGGAACATGCCCCATCCTGCGCCGGAGGACCAGGCCGCCTGTGTGAAGGCCGCCAGCCATATCTTGGCCGAGAAGAAATCCTGCGGATTGACATGGAACATATATTCGAAGCCCTTCCAGGCGCCGGGAAGCATCACAACGCGTACGAGAAGCGCGGCGAGCAGTACGAATACGGCGGGGATCATGATCTTGTTAGCTGTTTCGATGCCGCCCTGAATGCCGCGGAAGATGATAACCGCGGAGAGCGCGATGGCGAAGGCGAACCAGGCCCAGGCCTCATAAGCGGGAGGCGTCGTCGCGAAGCCGGAGAAGAACTGCGTGGCGAAATCCGTCCCGCCGTCCCGTACGGCGTCAAGGAATCCTGTGAAAATCAGAACTAAATATTTTGATACCCAGCCAAGGACGACGACGTAGTAGCATCCGAGCATGATGCATACCATCGCGCAAAAGGCGCCGACCCAGGCATATTTCTCTCCCAAAAGCGCTTTGAAAGCTCCCGCGTTTGCCATCCTCGTCTTTTTTCCGAAGACGGATTCGGCGCAGATGAGCGGTACCGCCCAGACAAACAGGGCAAAGAAGCAGATAAGAATGAAAGCTCCGCCATTATTAGAGGCAACTTCGCGCGGGAAGCGCCAGATATTTCCGGTGCCTACCGCCATGCCGAGAATTGTACATAAAAGTCCCCAGCGGCTTGAGAATTGTTCTCCGCCTTTTTTGATTTCAGCCATGCAATAAACCTCGCTTTCTATAATATGATAATAAAATTGGTGATATTTCCCGCCGCGCCGTAACATAGTTGATCCTCATGCGAAGGCGCCCTCTCCTTTCTTTTTATAGTTAAAATTTGAATAATTAAAACTGTGGCTACAATGTTTTTTCAGTTTACCATATTTTAAAATATATTACAATAATAAAGTAATTGAAATATCAATGGTCAAATTTTTAATCAAATTAAAATTATTTTTTTGATAAATGGAGGGAGTAAGAGATCTTTTAAGGTAGATTCCGCCCTAAAAATTTAATATAAGTCCTTATTTGGAAATTATCGTAACAAAAAATTTAATGAATCCAATTTAGTGAGGGGATAAATAATTTCCGTCTCGAAAGGAAATTATTTTCGAGGCGGAAATTATCAAAATATAGCTATTAAATATCTAATATTTCGATATTTATGTGTCCGCTTTTGCGCCTACGGGCCGTTTCCTCTGCCTGTCGATCTCGGCCTCAAGCCTTATCAATTCGTTTATCGAATCGATATCGATGTTTTTCAATATTTCGTTACGATTCATGATGCCGATCTCGTTGCGCGTCTTGCCGGGGTTTTTTTCGAGCTCTGTAAAGGCCGAGATCTTGCGGTCTCCGTGATAGACGTCAAAGTCCACGAAGCGCTGTCCCCTGTCGTTGTATTCAAGTCCCATCGCGAGCTTCTTTATCGTCTGAATATCCACCGGCGTGTAGAGCTTCATCATGTAAACCGGTATCGTGCGCCGCGTCAGAGCCTGTTCCCGCTCCCATTTTTCCTCAAGCACGATCCCTATCTGCATCCCCTGAGTCACGGTGAGCAGCCTCTGGCGGTGGAGATCGAAGAGGCCGTCTGAGTCGCATATTTTTATTTCAACGTCGTTCCAGTCAGGGGTACCGAGCGCGTCTCCGAGATATTCTATGCCGTGTAAGGAGAGGTACTGGACGATCGCCCCTTTTGAACGCGTATGGACCAGCAGCGCCTTATTATACATGTCTTCAACGGGAATGCTCTTCGCGAGGGATTTGGGTGTGAAATATATTATTGAGGAGGTGCCTGGGATGTCTGGGCGGAAGATGGGGTCGCGGTCGATGATCTCGCCGCCGATGTCCCGCTGTATCGCGCCGATGCCCCGTTTAAGGTTTCCCATCAGGCGCATCATTATATAGCCGGGCATCATGCTCACGCTGTCAATGCCGCCGGTCATGCGGCTGTTTATCAGCGTCGTAAGGAGAAGCTCAAGCGGATTTTCCGAGACATAGGTCTCGTACAGCGGGGCGCCCTCCTCCGTGCGGGCGGTGAGGAATACGAGCCTCCGCGTCGGTCCGTATTTTCTCAGAGCGCTCTCGGCGTCGAGCGAGATGAGCGTTCCCCACGCTCCAAGCTTATGGCGTATCTCCGAGACCTCCGAGGAAAGTTTTATTGCGATGCTTTCGGGGCCTGTCCTTACCAGCGATATCATCTTCTCCTGCCTCCTCCGTGATAGATTTACAACGAGACCTTTTTGCGCTGGAGCCGTGCGTTGTCCGTCCCCGGCGGGTAGGGGATGGAGATCACCTCTCCGGTATAGATGTGGATCAGGTACATTGACTGTAGTCCGTTAAGGTACATACGCCCCTCCTCCGTGCAGCCCGAGGTGTATTCGAGGTTATGTCCGTAAAGGTTATATTGCGCCGGGTCGCCGCTCACATCATCATAAGTGTGCCCCGCCCTGAAGCTGAACTGCCCCAGCGAGAACCGTCCGGGGCCGGTCCATACCTGCACCGACTCGCTGTGCTGCTCTTCGAGCAGCGTCGGGACGTGGTCGTGGTTTCCCGTGACGAGGATCGCCCCGTAGTCCTCCTCTTCAAAGATGGAGAGGAAGTCCTTTATCCGCTTTTGGTAGAGGTCCAGCATTCCGGGACGCTTCTCAAGTTTGACATTGTCCACGAAGTCCCCCGTGTGGACTATCCAGGCGGGGTGGAGGCGGCGCAGCGCGCGCCGCAGATAGGGATAGATGGTGTATGGCGTGTCGGAGAGATGCAGCACCATCTCCCTGGCGTCTATGCAGGGCGGGTTGATGCCGAACCATATCCCGAGGTCGTCAAAGTGCTTGATGATCGGGCACTCCCTTATCTCCTGAAGCGTCGGTTTCGGAATGTTGGGTGGTATGTGCAGTGTCGCCATGTCTATCGCCTCTTTTGGTCTCAAAAAATTTTACGTAATTATGAACGAAAGACTTGTCTTTTTGTCTTCCTTATTGTACCATAGCGACGATGATAAAATAAATAATGGTTCTCCGAGCCTGCGTACCTAAGGAAAAGGATCTATGGTTATCAGGCCGTCAGGGTTGCTTTGGAAACGAAACAGCCTCCCTTTGGAAAGGAGAACGGCTGTTGCTTACGTTACGGGCCGTACTCTATACAAGGGGTACGGCCCGTTTATTTTGTCGCCAATATCTTAAAAATACACACAATCTCCACTTAAGCAAGGGGTGACCCCAACACCCCTTGTCTTCCCTTGATTTATTTGTTGAAATAATGGCCGGAAATAGTGTACAATAGCGGCGGTGCGGATTTTATCCGCCAGGTATCACTGCGTATGTTTGCCTGCATACGTCCCTGAAACTGTCTCTCCTGCGGCCGTACGGTCATGGAGGCCAGTCGTTAGGGCGGTTCTGGAAACGGAGCCGTCTCCCGTTGTGGAAAGGGGATCTTCGAGGCCTGCAGCCTCCAATCTTTTATCCTCCGTCCCGCGGGTTTTGAATATCGGTTGTAATGCAACAAAAATCTCACGAGGAGGGTTTCTAACCCATGCGTATCAACAAGAAAGGCTCCATTATCGCGTTACTTCTCGTCGTCTGCCTGCTGGCCTTTGGCTCGCTCGCGACGGCAAAGGCTCCCGTGCTCCGGATGGCGACCACGACGAGCACCGACAACACAGGTCTGCTCGATTACCTCGCCCCCATCCTTCTTAAGGATACCGGCATTGAGATCCAGTGGGTCTCCGTCGGCACCGGCAAAGCCCTTGAGTATGGACGCAACGGCGACGTAGACGTCGTCCTTACGCATGCGCCGTCTCAGGAAGACAAATTCATGGCTGAGGGCGCGGGTGTAAACCGCCGTAAAGTCATGTACAACGACTTCGTGCTCATCGGCCCCGCGAACGATCCTGCGGGTATAAAGGGCAAGCCGGTCGTCGAAGCGCTGGCGACGATAGCCGCCAAGGGCCAGCCGCTCGTCAGCCGCGCCGACAAATCGGGTACTCACACGGCAGAGCTCAAGCTGCTTAAGGCCGCGGGCGTGAAGGATTTCGACAAGGCAAAGTGGTACGTTCAGACGGGCCAGGGAATGCTCAAGACGATCAACATCGCCGACGAGCAGAAGGGCTACGCCCTCACCGACCGCGGCACCTTCATTAAATACCACGCCGGACTCAAAGGCAAGCCGGGACTTGTGATAGTATGCGAAGGTGACCCGGAGCTTCTCAACAAGTACAGCGTCATGGCGGTGAGCCCCCTGAAGCACCCGGACGTCAAATACGACCTCGCGCTCAAATACATCGACTGGATCACCTCTTCAAAGGTCCAGAAGGATATCGCGGACTTCAAGGTCGAGGGAAAGCAGCTCTTCTTCCCCGAAGCCGAGATTCGCGCGGGCCACTAACAGCTTAACAGAGCCAGTACATAGGGCGGACGCCGGATGAAAATGCTGAAGCGTCCGCCTCTTTTATGCGGAACTAAAGACAGGGAATGATTCGATGGATTTCATAGCGGACGGATTCATACAGGCTTTCAGGCTCCTCTTCTCGATGGACGAGGAGACTATGAACATCCTCGTCACCACGCTGCAGCTGACGGCGGTTTCGATGGGTGGGATACTGCTTTTGGGGCTGCCTCTCGGCTTCCTTCTCGGGTACTTTGATTTCCCCGGCAAACGCTGCGTCCGTACCGTGGTAGACACGCTGCTCGCACTGCCGACCGTGGTCATCGGCCTGCTCGTCTATGCCTTTATCTCGCGGCGCGGTCCGCTTGGCGGCTGGGACCTGCTCTTTACGGTCGAGGGCATGGCCATCGGGCAGATCATCCTCGGGACGCCGATCGTAGTCGCCTACACGGCGACTGCGATCGAGGGGCTTGACAACCGCCTGCGCCAGACGCTGATGACATTGGGCGCCTCGGGCGCGAAGCTTGCGATGACTAGCCTGTGGGAGGCGCGCTTTCTCGTCCTTGTCGCCGCGCTGACGGCCTTTGGCCGCATCGTCGGCGAAGTCGGCTCCGCGATGATGCTCGGCGGCAACATAAAATGGCACACGCGCACGATAACCACGGCTATCACTTTGGAGACCGGCAAGGGAGACTTTGCCCTCGGCATCGCTCTCGGCGTGATCCTCATCCTCATATCCCTGATACTTAACATCTCTCTGACATTCCTGCGCCGCAGGACGCAAAACTAAGACCAGACAAATAAAAAATACTGAATATGGACGGTGTAACTGAGATCATGAAAAAATTTGCCATCGCACTTGCCGCTCTTCTCATCTGTTCGCCCGCCTTCGCTGGCACGATAAAGCTGTCAAGCACAATCGGCCCCGTCGACGCGGGAATTATCCCGCTCCTTGCCGAGACATACAAGGCGAAGACCGGCACCGACTTTGTCATCGAAAAGGCGGGGACCGGCGCGACCCTCAATAAGGCTAAAAGCGGAAACTTCGATATGGTCGTCGTACATGCGCGCGCCCTCGAGGAACAGTTCATCGCCGAGGGCTACGGACAGAACCGCAGGGATTTTATGTACAACGACTTTATCATTCTCGGCCCCCAGGAAGACCCCGCGGGCATCAAGGGCATGAAATCCGCCGCCGAAGCGCTTAAAAAAATCGCTGCGGCCAAGGCCCCCTTCATCAGCCGCGGGGACATGTCCGGTACGCACGTCGCGGAGATGAACGTCTGGAAGGCGGCGGGGATCGCCCCCGACGGCGAAAAGGACGAATGGTACACGGTATTCTCGCTCGGTAAGCTCGGCAACGGCCCGACCACCGACTTCACCAACCGGCGCGGCGCCTACACCATCATGGACAGGGCCACCTACCTCACAAAGAAGAAGGGGCTCAAGATAATCCCGCTCGTAGAGGGCGACCCGATCCTGCTCAACTTCATCGCGGCGATCGAGGTAAACCCGAAACGTTTCCCGCAGGTGAATAACGCCGACGTCGTGAAATTCGTCGACTGGGTCTGCGGCGACGAAGCGCAGACGATAATCAAGGACTTCAAGGTGAAGCAGTACGGCGAACCGCTCTTCTTCCCGAACTCCGACGAATGGAACAAAAAGCACGGCAAATAAATTTATAGTAAAATAATCAAAAGGGGGGCGGAAGATTCTCCGCCTCCCTTATCTTTACGGAGGAACGTCTGAGATGAGCTCACTGCTTTATGAAATACGGGACCTGAAACAACGCTACGGGAAGGGGCCGCTCTCCCTCGATATCGCGGAGCTCTCCATTCGGAGCTCGGGCATAACCGGCCTTGTCGGACCCAACGGCAGCGGCAAATCGACGCTGCTTAAAGTTCTCTCCTTTCTCATCACATACCAGAGCGGCAGCATCATCTTTGACGGCCTTCCCTCCGAGGGGCGCGAAGGGGCGATCCGCCGCGAGGTGACCTATCTGCTCCAGGACTCCTATCTGCTCAACCGTTCCGTCTATGAAAACATCGCCTACGGGCTGAAACTGCGCGGGGACGTTCCCGACATAAAAGAGAGGGTGCGCGAGAGCCTGACGCAGGTGGGGCTCGACCCGGAAAAATTCGCCCAGCGCCCGTGGTACCAGCTCTCCGGCGGGGAGGTGCAGCGCGTGGCGCTCGCCGCCCGCCTCGCGCTGCGCCCGCGCGTCCTGCTGCTCGACGAGCCGACGGCGAACGTCGACGAGGCGAGCGCGCAGCTTGTGATGGAGGCCGCCGTCAGCGCGGCGAATGAATACGGCACCACCGTGATCGTGGCGACCCATGACCTCGCTTGGCTCTACGAAATGTCCACCGACGTTGTGAGCCTCTACCGCGGCCGCGTCGTCGGCAGCGGCGCGGAGAACCTCCTGCAGGGCAAGTGGCGTCTTACCGGCGGCTACATGGTGCGCGAATTCATCGACGGCCAGGCGGTATTCGCCTACCAGCCGCAGTCCGGCAGGCCGAACGCGGCGATGCTGAACTCCGCCGGCGTGCGCCTATTTGTCGAGAGGCCCGACGCGGCGCATGATATGAACATTATCCGCGGGCGCATCGTGCAGATGACGCTGGAACGCGCCACAGACTCGGTGCTGATCTCGATAGAGGTCGGCGAAAACGTGATAAAGACGCGCATGGAGGCGGCGGAGCTGAACCGGCTGGAGCTGTGCCCCTCAAAGAGGGTATATCTTGCATTTTCCTATGCCGCTGTCCGCTGGATCTAAAAAATCGGCGTTTATAAGCGCGATTTGCGTCATAACTTTGGGCTCTGGTATCCTCGCCGTATGAAAATACGGCTCCGGTTCCAGAGCCCAAAGTTATTTAGCAACTCACACTTCTAAACGCCGATTTTCCTTTGGATAGGAAAAGAGAAAAGCCATTGCAAAGGCTGTAAGTGGCTGTGGTTTGTCATGCCGGGCTTGACCCGGCATCTAGCGTCTTGGCTTTTGTTTTTTCCGCATATCGTGAAACAGCTTTGGGGACGTTGTACTCCGGCGCGGAGGCCGGAGCGACAGAACAGGGGCAAACGGTGGGATAGATTCAAAGTGCTGAACGATAAATTACGATTTACCTTCGAGAGAGGAAAAGAGATAAATTGCGATTTATCATTTCCCTTATCGAAGGTAAGTAACGGTTTAGCTTTTGACTTGCCCTTTTGCCTCCCTCTCTGAGGGAGGTGTCGGCCGCCTGTTTTTTGGCGGCTGACGGAAGGAGTGTTACTCTGTTTGGCGCGGAAACCGCGCCAAACAGAGTCCGCGGCAAAGGCCGCGGGAGAACCTAAGGTCAACTCTCCCTCACCCCGCTTCGCGGGGAGCTCCCTCGGAGAGGGCGCCAAAATCTTTGGTAAATCGTTATTTACCTATTTTCCTATCCGAAGGAAATCGGCGTTTAGAAGTGCGAGTTGCTAAATGAAATGGGGGCTCCGATACCGGAACCGTATCTTCATACGGTGAGGATTCGGAGCCACCGTTTTATGACGCAAATCGTGCTTATAAACGCCGATTTACGCCGATTTAGCGTTTCTTTCTTCTCAGCCAGAGAGGTATCAGCGTGAGCATGGGAAACGCGCCCAGACCTGCGGCGCAGCCGTGGCCGGAGCCGCCTGTTTTTTTGTGGGCGACGGTCACCGTGCATGCGGCGCTCACGCCGCCGGCCTTCGCGGTGATAACCGTTGTGCCGGCCGACAGCGCCGTTACCTTGCCCATATCGTCCACCGCGGCGACCGCCGGGTTGGCGCTCGTCCAGGCGACCTCTTTATCTGTCGCGTTGTCCGGCTTCACCGTCGCGGTGAGCTTTTTGCTCTCCCCGATGTCCAGCGCCAGCTCTGTGAAGTCGAGGCTGACTCCGGATACGGGAACTTTGCCGACGGCGGCGGTGAAGCAGAGCGGGCCTGTAGCGCAGCCTGCGGAGAGCGGCTTGAGGTTGTTTTTGTCGCTGAAATCGGTGGCCCGCAGATCGATGTCGAAGCTCACCGCCGTCACGCCCGGTTTTATGCCGGAGACGGCGCAGGGCCAGCCGCGGGAGATATCGGCGATGTCCGGCGAGGCTATGAAGATGTCGCCGCTGACGGAGAGATAGCCCGCCATATCGTCCGCCGTGCCCGGATAGGAGATGAGGGCGGGAGCGGAGCCGCCAACCTCTACGGAGAGCGTCCGCTTCGCGGGCAGGACGGTGGTGACGACCTTTTCCATCACCGCCGCGTCGAGGGAGACGACGTCGGCGCTGACGGCGATGCCGCCGCCGATTGCCTCAAGATTGCCGGAGGCGAGCCAGCAGCTGTTGGTTATCGTGCCGGTGCCGTCGTTGTATCCCGCGATACCGCCCGCGTAGTTGTTGTCGTGGCCGCCGGAGACTGATACATTGCCGCCGCTGTGGGCATTGTTGGTTATCTTGCCGCTGTCGCTGTATCCCGCGATGCCGCCCGCGTAGTTGTCGGAGCCGCCGGAGGCTGATACGTCGCCGCTGTTGGCGCAGTTTGTTATTGTGCTGTACTCGTACTCGTACACATACTCGTTGTATCCCGCGATACCGCCTGCGCAGATTTTGTAGTCGCCGGAGGCCGAGACGTCGCCGCTGTTGGCGCAGTTCGTTATCCTAGCGTCCATGTTGTATCCTATGATACCGCCCGCGTAGTCGTGTTCGCTGAGGTGTCCACCGTAGGCCGCAATCGCACAATTGTTTGTGCAGTCTGTTATCGTGCCAGCGTTGCTTCCCGCGATACCGCCCGCGTTGTTGAATTTTCCGCCGGAGGCCGATATCTTACCGCTGTTGTCACAGTTTGTTATTGTGCCGATGCTAACTCCCGCGATACCGCCCGCGTGGATATAATAGATCTTATCTGTATTGCCGCTGATGTCAACGCTGACGACGCCGCCGACGGTGAGGCCGCGGATCTCGGCGCTTTGGCCAACGAGGCCGAAGAACCCCGCGGCGAGGTTGCCGCTGTCGTCCGCGCTCACCACGTCGGCTGAGGTGACGATATAGCCGCTCACCGTGAAGCCGCCGCCGTCGAAGCTGCCGGCGTAGCCGTTATCCCATATATCACCAGATATGTATTTACCGATGGGGGGCCAGTGCGAGGGGCTGCCGCCATCCGAGAGGTCGATGTCGTTCATGAGTTTTGCGTCGATATCCGCGCTGACGTCGTTGACCGTATCACGGAACCAGAGGAGATGGCCCGGTTCGGAGAGCAGATAGACGCCCCGGTCGTCCGAGGCCGGTTCCACAGGGACTATCGCCGCCCGCGCGGCGGAGGGCGCTGTGAGCGCCGTGAAGAGGAGCAGGAGTAAAAAGGCCGCTAACTGTAACTTGCAGTTAATCTTGTGGGGGGGGCAACCATAGTTACTTTTGTGCCCGCGCCGACGGCTGATTTGCGCATTATTCTGACCTCCTAAACATAATAATTAATTTCATCATACAGTAATAATACTGAAAGTGCAAATTATTTCATGCAAAAATATTTCGGCGCGGGTTATGTGAGGATAGGGCGCGGGATCAGCGCGGTTATATTTTATTTTTATCCGCCATTATTTCAATATTTACTGTGAAAATATTGTAAAATAGATAGTGCTTAGCAGTTGGCGAAAGGATGATGGATAAATGTGCGGAATCATGGGCTATATCGGAGACAGGGATACGACGAAGGTAATACTCGAGGGTCTCGCGAAGCATGAATACCGCGGCTATGATTCGGCAGGCATAGCCGTTATCAAGGATAATAAAATATCGGAGCTCCGCACGATCGGCAGGGTCTCCGCGCTTGCGGAGAGGGTCGCGAAGGAGCATTTCACGGGCGATTTCGGCATCGGCCACACCCGCTGGGCGACCCATGGCGGCGTGACGGAGAACAACGCCCATCCCCATGTCTCAAGCGATAACCGCGTGGTGCTGGTGCATAACGGCATCATCGAGAACGCGCGCGAGATACGCGCCGACCTGGAGGCGCACGGGATAAAGTTCCACACGGAGACGGATACGGAATCCGCCGTGCAGTACCTCGGCTATGTCTACGACGGAGACCCGAAGGCGGCGATCGTAAAGCTGACGAAGCGCATCCGCGGCGCCTTCGCGCTCGTCATCATGTTCTATGACAAGCCGAACGAGATCTGGGTGGCCCGCAAGGGCTCGCCGCTGGTCGTGGGCCACGCGGAGAACGAGGGCTTCTGCGCCTCCGACCCCACGGCGCTGCTGGAGTATACGCGCGACGTCTGGTTTATGGATGACGACGAGATGGCGCAGATAACGAAAGAGGGCTGCAAGTTTTTTGACTTCAATGGAGTGGAACACCCGAAGGAGTCGATGCACCTCGATTGGGACGCGGCGATGACGAACCGCGGCGCTTACCCGCACTTCATGCTCAAGGAGATCCACGAGCAGCCCGAGGTCGTGGCGCATACGCTGCTGGGGCGCGTGGCGGGCGAGAGCGTCGATCTCAGCAAGGAGCTTGGCTGGACTAAGGAGGACGCCGCGAAGTGGCGGAAGATCCACTTTGTCGCCTGCGGCACCTCGCATTACGCGACGGTCGTCGCGGCGCATATCATGGAGACGCTCGGCAATTTTGAGATACGCACCGAGGTGGCCTCGGAGTACAGGTACCGGAATATCCCGATAGACGAGGAGACGCTGGCGGTGTTCGTCTCCCAGTCGGGAGAGACGGCGGACACGCTGCACGCGGCGCGGCTCGCGAAGGAGCACGGTGCGAAGTGTCTGGTGATCACCAATGTACGCGGCTCGACGATCCACCGCGAGGTGGGAGAGGCGCTGATCACCCCCGCCGGCCCGGAGATCGGCGTCGCGGCGACGAAGACCTTCACCGCGCAGATGACGGTGCTGACGCTGCTCGGCCTCTATCTCGCGAAGCTGCGCGGCGATCTGAAGCCCGATACGGAGAGGCGGCTCACCGCGGCGCTGATGGATATTCCCGGCAAGCTTGCGACGATGCTTTCCAAGGAGAAGGAGATCGAGGCGCTGGCCCGAGATTTCGCCGACGCGCGCGGCTTCTTCTTCATCGGACGCGGCCTCGCCTATCCGCCTGCGCTTGAGGGCGCGCTGAAGCTGAAGGAGATATCTTATCTCCACGCGGAGGCCTATCCCGCTGGCGAGATGAAGCACGGCCCGATCGCGCTGCTGGACAAGGAGCTGCCGGTGGTCGCCCTTGTCCCGAAGAACGCCCTCTGGGAGAAGACCATCTCCAACATTGAGGAATCGATGGCGCGCAAGTCTCCGATCATCGCGATCGCCACCGAGGGCGACGGGGAGATCGGGCACTATACGAAGCACGTCATCTTTACGCCCGAGACGGAGCCGGAGCTCTTCCCCTTCATCGCGATCATCCCGCTCCAGCTCTTCGCCTACTATATCGCGCGTCAGCGCGGCTGCGACATCGATATGCCGCGAAACCTAGCAAAGAGCGTCACCGTCGAGTAAATAAACGAAAGAACCAGAAGACAGGCGGAGCTCTTCCGCCTGTTCTTCTTTTTGCGGGGCGATAATGATGATAGATAAAAAAGTTGTGATCCTTATGATTCTCACCGCCGTGCTGTTCGCAGGCGTTCCCTTTGTCACGGGGGCCCTCTTCGGCGAGAGCGGCGTTCCGCTGCTTGAGCAGGCGCGGGATTATATCTCCGCGGGAAACGGCGCGGAGTTCGCGGCGCATTTCTCCGCCTTCACCGGCCTGTCTTACTGGCTGCTCTCCGGCTGCTGCGATTTCTTTTATGAGTTTGACGAAGAGGGGCTCTGGGATTTCTTCTATTACCTCTTCCATGACGGGCCCGGCCGTTACCGGTTTGAGAGAGACGTCCCCGGTACCTTCTCGATATGAGCGCCTATACCTATATACTGCGCTGCGCCGACGGCACCCTCTATACCGGCTGGACTAACGACCTGAAGAGGCGGCTGGAGGCCCACAACGCGGGGAAGGGGGCGAAGTACACGCGCCCGCGCCTGCCCGTTGAACTCTTTTATTATGAATGCTTTGAGACGAAGGAGGAGGCGATGTCGCGCGAGGCTTCGATAAAGAAGATGACGCGGCGCGCGAAGATACTTCTGAAAGTACGCAAAATTTCCGATAAAACCTCTTGATAATCTCAACATCAGGGGATACAATAACGAGGTTTTTGAAAAGAATGTTAAGAAGTAAAACTATTGGCAATCTGTTAAAGAGGTGTTTTCAATGAAAGGTCGCACAGATATCGTTCTGGGAGTACAGTGGGGAGACGAGGGCAAGGGCCGCGTGGTCGATGTGCTCGCCGCGCAGGCCGGGGTCATCGTCCGCTATCAGGGCGGCGCGAACGCGGGCCACACCGTCGTCGTCGACAATGAGAAGTATGTATTCCACCTTCTGCCCTCCGGCATACTCTATCCCGGTAAGACCTGTGTGATAGGAAACGGCGTCGTGATGGACCCCGAGACGCTCTTTGAGGAGCTTGACGGCCTCGCGGCGCGCGGCAAGAGGCTGGCGCGTCTCGTCGTGAGCCACGGCACGCATATCGTCATGCCCTACCACAAGCTCATTGACAGGCTCGCCGAGGGGGAGCGCTGCGAGGGGACCAAGATCGGCACCACCGGACGCGGTATCGGCCCCTGCTACGCGGATAAGTATGAACGCATCGGCATCCGCGCCGAGGACCTGGTCAACCCCGAGATCCTGCGCGACAAGCTGTCCCGCACGCTCAAAATAAAGAACGACATTCTCACGAAGATATACGGCGCCGAGCCTCTCGACTTTGCGGAGATCTACGCGAAGGCCCTCAAGTGGGGCGAACGTCTCGCGCCGATGCTGGGAGAATCATTCCTTGAGATAGACAGGGCCGCATGCGCGGGAGAGAATATTCTCTTTGAGGGCGCTCAGGCGACGCTGCTTGATGTCGACTACGGGACATATCCCTTCGTCACAAGCTCGAGCCCCTGCGCCGGCGGTGCCTGTACGGGCGCGGGCATCGGCCCCTCGCGCATCGACCGCGTGATCGGCGTCACCAAGGCCTACTGCACCCGCGTCGGAGAGGGTCCCTTCCCAACGGAGGAGTTTGGAGCGACCGGCGAACTGCTGCGCTCAAAGGGCGGCGAGTTTGGCGCGACGACGGGCCGCCCGCGCCGCTGCGGATGGTGCGACCTCGTGGCCGTGGATTACGCGGTGAAGGTGAACGGCCTCGACGGGATCGCCCTCACGAAGCTCGACGTCCTCGACGGCTTTGACGAGATAAAGATCTGCACCGCCTACGAGATAGACGGAAAGATACGCGGACACTTCCCGAGCAGCTGCGCCGAGCTCGCGAAGGCGAAGCCGGTCTATGAGACGCTGCCCGGCTGGAAGAGCGATATTTCACGCTGCCGCCGCTTCGAGGAGCTGCCCAAAGAGGCGCGGGACTATGTGCGCTTCGTTGAGGAGCGTGTAAAGACCCCGATCCTCCTCATCGGCGTCGGCGTCGGCCGCGAGGATACGATCGAACGCGGGATATAGGACTCGCGGCGGCTAAGGATATAAATATAAACCAAAAACAGGGCGCGGCCCCTCGCTGAGAGGAACCGCGCCGCGTTTTGCGGGGCCGCCGGCTATCTGTGCCCTGCCGGCCCTGCCGCCGTACGCTCCGTTTTTTCCGCCTTTTTAAGTTGTTCCGCCTTATATATTCGGAAGAGCGCCCAGCCGAAAAAACCGAATATCGTTCCGAGCCAGAGCGCCATGTTGACGTACCACATATCGGCATTTCTCCTTTATCTTATTGCTGGCTACAATATAACTCTTACGGCAAAGAAACATATCATAAAAATACAGAGGGCGGCCTCGTGGTTTATAACAAAAGCGGCCGCTATCGGATGCCAGGATATTGACCTCATTGACCTCGATAAGCATATTTGGAGATAGGAAGATGTGCTATTGTCGGTCTTCGAGGTTTATAAGGCCTTCACTGATGGCGAAACGCAGCAATTTATTCAGGTTTTCACAGCCAAGCTTGTGCATGAGATTGGCGCGGTGAGTATCCGCGGTGCTTCTGCTGATGCATAGTTCCTCGGCTATCTCCCTCATGCTTTTTGACTCCGATATCATGCGCAGCACCTGACGCTCACGCACGGAAAGTTCCTTCAAGTGCTCTGAAGCGGTCGGTACGCAGCGTTTTTTTATATATCCGTCCACCAGCAGCCTTATCACCTTTGAGTTTAGGTACATTCCTCCCGACAGTATCGTGTGCACGGCAAAAACGAGTTCTTCCGGTTCGACCGCCTTTGGCGTGCAGCCCTCGGCTCCGGCTGTTAAGACTTCAAGTACGAGACGCAGATTCAGCGACATTGAGAGGATCAGAATCTTGGTCTCCGGCTGCTCCTGCTTTATCTTTTGTATGACCGCGACATTGACCCCATCGGGGTGTTCCGTGACCGGATCGGCTATTATCATGGAAGGGTTACGCGCGTAGACTGTATTTTCCAGCTCGCTTCCGTAGCGGACGCGTTCCAGTATCTCTATGTCCTTTACAGATGACAGTACAGAGGCGATGCCCTCAAGGAAAAATTTATTTTCATCAGCCAGTATAATTGAATGTTTCATGAAGACCGCCTCCCTCTTCTCTGTCTTCTATTTTAGCAGTAAATAAAAAAGTACGGGCCTTGGCAGGCTCCGTACCCATGAACATTTGTGGCAGGATGATCGTTTAGTATCGTTATCTCTTGCGAGATTCCGCCTTGATTGCCTTCATTACCGCCCAACCGAAACAACCGAAACCTACAGCGATACATAAAATCATATTGGCGACCCACATTTCAATACCTCCTCCATTCCTTTTTAATCAACCTTATTAGAATGTACGAGCTTATCTCTCATTTTATTGTTCAATAGGAACAAAACAAGGAAAAGGATTCCCCATTCAACGACCATCACGGCCGGAGTGTACATGTACTTTGTTACAGGCCAGAATTTATACCATTCGCCCGGGTACCATGTGATGGTCTGCCAGACCCACCATCCCCAGACCAGCGCGAAGATCACGGGGAAGAAGCGTATCATGCTCCACATCCACCTTATTTTGATGTCGGAGCAGGGGGCTATATCCTCCGTCCACAGCTTGTCTACGCCGTATTTTATCGCGCCCAGTGAATAGCAGAGTCCGGATATGAGGAGGCCGACGCCCCAGACCATATCCTGATTTTCGAACACTCTGTTGTCCAATGCGGAAAAGGTTCCGACAAATATATAAAATACGACCCAGCAAAGGGTGGCTTTGGTGCGTGAAAATCCCATGTCGATCATATTGCGCGCTCCGGTCTCGAGCATGGCGATCACGGAGGAGAGCGCGGCGGAGAAGAGCGCTAGAAAGAAGAGCACCGCCATAAAAAATCCTCCGGGGGTGTGCGCAAAAAGATTTGTCAGGTTGACAAAGGTGAGCCCGTTGGCTCCTGAGTTCATCACCGCTGCGGGGTCCGGAGCCAGCGCGAAGACGGCGGGGAGTACCACCATTCCGGCAAGCATGGCCGCCACCGTATCTCCAAACGCGACCGTAAAGGCGTTTAATTGGATATCCTCGTCTCTTGCCGAGTAGACAAAGTAGACGTGGAACATGCCCCAGCCGGCTCCGGTGGACCAAGCCGACTGTGTAAAGGCGGCCAGCCATATCTTTGGCTTCAGGAAATCCGCGGGGTTGACGTGGTACATATACTCCAAACCCTTCCATGCGTTTGGTATCATCAGGACGCGCACGACAAGCACCGCCAGCAGAATGAATATGGCAGGTATCATTATCTTATTGGCAATCTCGATACCATTCTGAATTCCCCGGAAAATTATCGCTCCGGCAATGATGACCGCCGCCGCAAACCATATCCAGGCCTCGTAGGCGGGAACCGCCATGGCGAAGTCGTTCCATGTCTTTGTGGTAAGCGCCACTCCCTGGCTTTGAACCTGAGACAAAAAACCGGTAAAGATGAGATAGAGGTACTTCATCACCCAGCCAAGCACGACCACATAATAAGAGCCCAGCATCATACAGACCATAAAGCAAAAGCCGCCTATCCAGGTCCACTTTCCGCCAAGCAGGACTTTGAAGGCTCCAGCGTTTGCCATGCGAGATTTTTTGCCGAATACAGATTCGGCGCAGATGAGCGGTACGGCCCAAATGAAGAGCGTTATAAAGACCATAAGAATGAACGCTCCTCCGTCATTGCCGACAACTTCACGTGGGAACCGCCAAATGTTACCCGTCCCCACGGCCATCCCTAAGATAGTGCAGAGCAACCCCCAGCGGCTGGAGAATTGTTCTCCCGCCGCAGCGTTTTTTATTTCCGCCATAACTGCTCACTCCTCTCTCCGAAGTCTTTAAAGGGGAAAATGAGGTACTAAGGATATTTCCCCTAAGCCGTAGTTTTAAGACATACGTATATATGATTGACGGACATCGTTTAACTTTCTGAATATTAGGTTGAGTATATGTGCTGTCTGTTTGTTTGAAAATTAAGAAAAATATGATTTATATAGCTTAATTCACTATTGCAGAATAGCGACTGTCGTTAGTAAACTATCGATATTTTTGCACTTAAAAGTGTGAAAACATATAAAAACGGTAAGATCTGTCTTTGTCAGCTTCATTCGTCCTGTTATGGAGGGATATCGGTATCTCCGTTAAGAATAGGAGATAAAACAAAAACGGCCGCAGGGGGCGGCCGTTTTCATATAGGGGAAATGAGAGACAGAGATGTTAAACGACGTTCGGCTCGACGATCTTTTCGCCGCGCTCGAATCTTCTGTAGTCCATGATCGTGGGGTCGATGGGCGGCTTGTCTCCGTTGAGGAGAGCCGTCATAACCTGTCCCGCTACCGGCCCGAGCATGAATCCGTGGCCGGAGAAGCCCGTCGCGTGCCAGAAGTTCTTCACGTCGGTCTCGCCGAGTATCGGGGCGGCGTCAGGGGTCATGTCGTAGTAGCCGGCCCACTGGCGCACGACGCGGATGTTCTTCGCGCGCGGCAGCAGCTTGATGATGGTGCGCGCGATGCTTGCCACCGAGTGTACCGTCGAGGTGTATCCGAGAAGCGGTTCGTGCGCGGGACTCTCACCGGCGATGATCGAGCCGTGGGGGCGCTGCTGGATGTAGTAGTTTCCGCTGAAGCTCATGAGCATCGGCGGGCATACGCCCGGGTCCACCGGCTCCGTGATGAGGATCTCGTGGCGTTCGGCCCAGTTCGGAAGCTTGATGCCGGCCATCGCCGCGATGTCCTGCGCCCAGGCGCCGGCGCAGTTGATGACGCTGCCGCACTCGATGGTGCCGTGGTTGGTCTCAACGGCCTTGATATTGCCGCCCTCGGTTTTGAGGCCGGTCACTTTGGTGAATTTGTAGAACTTCGCTCCGTGGCGCTTTGCCGCCTCCTGGAAGGCGAAGGTCGTGAGGAAGGGGTCGGCGTGGCCGTCTCTGCTGTAGTAGGTAAAGCCCAGCGCGTCGTCGACCGCTACGCCGGGGCAGATCTCCTGCGCGCGTTTGACGTCCGTGAAGGCCTCGGTCATGATGCCGAGTGAGTGCTGGAGCTCGACGTTCTTCTTGAACTGTTCCCATTCCTTCTCTTTGTAGGCGACGAGCAGGTATCCGCCCTGGTTGAGACCGGTGGGCAGTCCGAGTTCTTCGTCGAGCTGCTCGAAGGTGTCGAGGCAGGCGAGGGCCATGCGGCAGTTGAGCTCAAGGCCCCACTGCGCGCGGATACCGGCGCCGCAGCGGCCCGTGGAGCCGGAGCAGACGGTATTCTTTTCGAGCAGAACGACATTCTTTCTTCCTGATTTTGCAAGGTAATACGCGGTGGCGGTTCCTACGACGCCGCCGCCGATGATGACGACATCAGCTGTTTTCGGGAAATCCATCTTCTGCACCTCCTATTCGCAGTCCTCAGCAAGGAGGCTGAGCTTTATCGGCTTTACGGGGGGTCTCATCGTTCCTGGGGCGATCTCCGATACGGGTTTGCCGGTGGCTTTCGAGATCTCGCGCAGGATGATGTCGCGGCATCCGCGTCCCTGGCATGGTCCCATGCCGACGCGGAGCTCTCTCTTAAGCTCGTCAAAGGTGTCGTAACCGCGCGCAATCCACTCGCGGATCTCGTCGATCTCTATCTCTTCACAGCGGCATATCACATTTACTTTCGCC
>ERZ1673695.461-NODE-461-length-63704-cov-15.260664_pt1 | contig 63704 bp, 62 predicted proteins | sample MGYA00580225_ERZ1673695 | MGnify/ENA primary metagenome ERZ1673695 (study PRJEB41218, sample SAMN15661739) | gut metagenome | host: Homo sapiens | place: Canada: London | collected 2015-08-20/2019-03-30 | study: EMG produced TPA metagenomics assembly of... | reverse complement strand
AAAAGTAAGTATATTATTTTTTCGCCGAATCGTCAACCCTTTTGAACTGCTTTTTATAAGGACACCCGACCTAGTGTCTTGAGCTATTTTACTCTTGTCCTTATTTCATCTGATTTTATCGCTTTATTTTTTTATGGATTTGCAATTATGACTGTTGGCAAAGGCGCGTAAGGGCAGCCGCTGTGTTTCATCGCGGTATCTGGCAGTTTTTATACCATATGTTATACCATTTATCGCTTGTTTCTTCTTGTTTTTGAGAGGTTTTATGGTTTTTCATATCGCCTGCGTTAATTTCAAGAACCTATAAAACGGCACTTTATCGGAGGAAGACATTTCTATATTGGTGTTAAAATTCTACAGGCAGCTTAAAAATTAACAGGAGGTTGTTTGTTACTGCTTATACTTAACGTTATATTTTTAGCATGAAGAAGAATTACAGAGAGGGCAAATGCGGCAACATCATCGGTAAACGGTTGAAATCTCTGCGGGGAGAGATGTCGCAGGGAGATATGGCCAGGCGGCTTGATATAACTCAGGCCTATTTGTGTGAAATAGAAAAAGGTAAGAGAACCCCCTCCTTTGATTTATTGTGCTCATTCGCAGAAAAGCTGAATACCTCCGTCTCCTTTCTTATCGGCGAAAATAAGAATCTCTCTTTCTCGGAAATATATGGCGGCAATAGCATCGCCCCCTCTGAACAGGAAAATGATTTGGCCTACGAACTGAGGAAGATCATCGACGACGGCAGAAACTCCGTCTCAATTGAGCTTTTGCTGGTCCATGTGAAGGATAAGCTTCGCAGGCAGGAACCGCCGCTGAAGGGACACGACAGGGACGCGGTGGTCTCTTTGCTGTACGGTTGTCTGGAGCTATTAAAGAACGAGGACGCGATGGAATAATACAAAATCCCGTCTCGGCGAAAGCGAGGCGGGATTTTCATATGATCTATTATTATTTCTCTGCAAGGTATTCTTTGATCTTATCAAACGTCTCTTCGCTTATTATGTGTTCTATGCGGCAGGCGTCGGTCTCGGCGGTCTCCGGAGAGACGCCGACTACGTCGGCAAGGAACCTCGTGATGAAACGGTGCCGTTCATAGATCGCGTCGGCCCGTGCGCGGCCCTGTTCCGTAAGGACCAGCTCGCCGTTGGCCTCCATAGTTATGAAACCATCGTCCCTTAATATACCCATCGCGCGGCTTACGCTCGGTTTGCTGACGGATAGCTTGCGCGCCACATCTATCGAACGTACGGAGCCGTTTTTATTTTGTAGTATCAATATCGTCTCAAGATAGTTTTCTCCAGATTCCTGCATAGAGATCACCTGCGCCTTTTATTTTCTATTATTGATTTTTATATTTTATCTTAAAAAACATTTTAAGTATACTTTAAAAAGGGACGGTGACACAGCGGCCATAATGGACATCACAGGCGTAGCTGGTAAACGTTAGACGTTTGCCGCCGCTCGCCGTCGGCCCTGCTTGAATCTTTCCCCCTTTTTACCTATACTTCTAGGATATAGTATATAAGTATATATTTGGAAGTATCGTCGCCGCTGTCAGGAGGTGTTTCCGGTGAAAATATCTTCTTTGGAACTTAATAATTTTATGTTATTCGACAGGCTCAGTCTAAGGTGGTCCCCGAAGATAAATATCATCAGCGGGGAGAACAGCACCGGAAAGACGACGCTGATCAAGGCGATGTACGCCGCGCTTAAGGGCGTCTCCGAGGGCAGGCTCGACAGGATGACGAAGGAGGAGATCGAGGGCGGCCTGGTAAAAAAGCTCCAGGGCGTCTTTCGTCCCGACGACGATAAGATCGGCCGCTTGGCCAGCCGCGGCTCCGGCGGCAGCCGGGCCTCACTCTCGCTCTGCATCGGCGCGGAGGATTCAGTCTCCGTCGGCTTCAGCAGCCGGCAGGACCGCCATGCCGACGTGAGCGTTAATATCGGCGTTTCGGAGGATGGCATGGCCCCCTATTTCCCGGTCTATATTCCGCCGAAGGAGATGATCTCCGCCACGGAGCATTTCCAGTCTCTTTACGAGACTTACCATATTGACTTTGAAGAGATGTACTACGACCTGACGAAGCTGCTGGACCGTCCGCTCAAGAAGGGCGGCAACACCGAGCAGCAGAACAGCGTCATCGAGAGCTTCGGCAGGATAATCAACGGCAGCATCGTACAGAGGGATAAAAAATTCTATCTCAAGATGAAGGGCAAGGGAGAGTTCGAGATGGGACTTGTCTCGGAGGGCTACCGTAAGCTCGCGACCATCATCTATCTCATCTCTTCGGGAAGCCTCAACGAAAATTCGATCCTCTTCTGGGACGAGCCGGAGACCAATATGAATCCGATGATGATAAAGCCGATCGCCGAGGCGGTGGCGAAGCTCGCGGAGATGGGCGTCCAGGTCTTCATCACAACACACGACTATTTCGTGCAGCAGTCCTTTAATCTGCTCTCGGCCTACCCGCCGGCGGGCTCCGCTCCGGCGGAGATCAAGTTTATCTCGCTCTACAAGGAGGACGGGCAGCTCTGCTTCGAAGAGGGGCGCACCGTCTCGGAGCTGAACCACAACTCTATTATGGAGGAGTTCGACAACCTCTACGACAGAGAGCAGGAGCTCATCTATGGAAATTGAGGAGAGCGGCATCAGCTTCATCTTCCGCAATGACCGGGTGGTCAAGTTTGACGACAGCGAGTTTTACCGGCGCTACTTCAACTGCCTCCCCCATAGCAAAGGGGTAGACTTCATCTGCGAATCGGAGGGTAAGCGGGCGCTCATCGAGGTGAAGAACTGCCGCGGCCACGAAGCGGAAAATGTATGGCGGATCGGGACCGACAACGCCAAGAGGGATGTCATCACTCCCTCCCCCGGCGACGAACGTGAGAGCCTCGATATCGAAATGAGCCTCAAGGCGGCGATGACCATCGCCTGCCTCTGCGGGGCCCTGTCAAAGGGAAGTGGCTGTTTTCACGCGGGAAAACTTTCCGAGCTCTGCCGCCCTCTCGGCGCAGGCGGCGAGCCGCTCTATATCATTCTCTTTCTCGAGGGGGATTTTTTCTTTGAGACAAGGAGCAAAAAGATGATCATGGACAGGCTTCAGACAAGTATCCGCAAGAAGCTCTCGTGGCTGAACTGCAGCGTTTCGGTCATGGACTCTTCAACATACAAGAAAAAATTTTTTACTATAAGGCAGAATCAGGCTGAATCATGTTGAATAACTACTTTGCAAAAAAAGAACCGTCCATAGAGGGGCTCGTGCGCTGGATCGCCGACCTTGGCGGCAAAGCTCCCGCGATAAAGAAGCTGCCGGCTCACCCCGCCGCCTTCGGCAGTTTCGGCGCGCTCGACCCGCGCATTGTAAACGCGCTGAAAAAACGCGGCGTGGAGGCGCTCTATTCGCACCAGAGCGCGGCGGTGGAGTGCGCGCTCTCTGGGATCGACTGCGTCATCGCAACGCCGACGGCTTCGGGAAAGACACTTTGCTATAATCTGCCGGTCATGCACGCGGTCCTGCAGGACGCCAGCGCGCGCGCCCTCTATCTCTTCCCGACAAAGGCCCTCGCGCAGGACCAGCTCGCGGAGCTTGGAGAGCTCGCCGTCTTCGCCGACGGCAAGATACACGGTTTTGTCTATGACGGCGACACCGATCCCGTCAAACGGCGGCAGGCGCGCAGCGAGGGGCATATAGTCATTACTAACCCGGACATGCTCAACTCCGGAATACTGCCGCACCACACAAAGTGGTCCGACTATTTCCGAAATCTCAAATATATTGTCGTCGACGAGCTGCACACATACCGCGGGATCTTCGGCTCGCATCTCGCGAACCTCTTTTCACGCCTCGCGCGCATCTGCGAATTTTACGGCTCTCACCCGACCTTTATCTGCTGCTCCGCGACGATCGCCAACCCCGACGAACACGCGCAGACGCTGATAGGACGCTCCGTGAAGCTGATCACGGAGAGCGGCGCGCCCGCCTCCGAGAAGGAGATCATCATCTATAATCCGCCCGTCATCGACTGGAGGACGGGGATGCGGCGCTCGTCGCTCTTTGAGACCTCGCGCATCGCCGCCGAGGCGCTGGCCTCTGGCATCAGCACGATCGTCTTTACGCGTTCGCGCCTCAATGTCGAGCTGCTGCTCAAATCCATCCGCGCCGACCTCGTGAAGCGGGGCGCGGACCCGATGATGATCATGGGCTACCGCGGCGGTTATCTGCCGAAGGAGCGCCGGAAAATCGAACACGACCTGCGCAGCGGCGAGCTGCGCGGCGTCGTCAGCACAAACGCCCTTGAACTCGGCATCGACATCGGCTCTCTCGCCCTCGCCGTGCTGCACGGCTATCCCGGCAGCATCGCCTCCGCCTGGCAGCAGATCGGGCGCGCGGGACGGCGCGGCGCGATCTCGGCGGCGGTGATGGTCGCCTCCGCCGATCCGCTCGACCAGTTCCTTGCGCAGCGCCCCGAATGGTTCTACGGAGCGCCGACGGAGAGGGCGCGCATCGATCCCTATAATCCATATATACAGGTGAGCCACGTCAAGTGCTCTGCCTTCGAACTGCCCTTCCACGCGGGAGAGAGATTCGGCGGTCAGGATGTTGACGCGATACTCGACTACCTCGCGGACCACGAGGTGCTGCACCGCGTGAACGAGGCGGATGAGGCGCGATATTACTGGCAGGCCGACTCCTACCCCGCCGCGGGGCTCTCTCTGCGTAGCGCGACGGGGGAAAATTACACGATAACGGATATCACCGTCGAGACAAAGCCCGTCGTCATCGGCACGATGGACCGCCGTTCGGCGCCGACGCTGATCTTTCCAGACGCCATCTATTTCCACGGCGGCAAGTCGTACATCGTCGAGCCGCTCGACACGGAGAAGATGCAGTGCTTCATCAGAGAGATCGCCGCGGATTACTACACCGACGGCGACGCCTCGCTGCGCATCAACATCACCGACGACTTCGAGACGCAGGGCAACTACGGCTGGGGCGAGGTGGTGGTAACGCTGACGCCGACGATATTTAAGAAGATAAAGCTTGCGACGCATGAGAACGCCGGCTTCGGGCAGATAAGCCTGCCGGAGGAGCAGATGCACACCACCGCCTGCTGGCTGATGATGCCGCAGTGCCGGCAGGAGGACGCGGAGCTTAAGCTCGCGATGGAGGGGCTGGAACACCTGATACGCAACACCGCGCCGCTCTTCCTCATGTGCGACCGCGCGGACATCCTTGTGACTAGCCGCCTCAAGGACCCGCAGCTGCGGCGCGCGGCCATCTATATTATTGATAACATCCCCGGCGGCGTCGGCCTCGCGGAGGGTACCTTCGAGATAAAGAACGAGCTCGTCAAAACGGCGCTTTCCGTGATGAACTCCTGCGGCTGCCGCAGCGGCTGTCCCGGCTGCGTCGGCGCCTCCGGCGGCGATTTCAACATCAAGGCCGCCGTTAAAGAACTGGCGGAACAGATTTTGGCGGGGAAATAGATAAAAGCCGCCCCGCTGCGGGACGGCCTTATTTATTTTGTTCCAGATTCCTTTACGTTACAGCCCCAGCAGCCTTGCGGCGTTTTCTCCTAGGATCATCTTTTTTTCCTCTTCGCCGATGTCGAGGCTGTTTATCAGCCCGATCTCCATCGAGGGCAGGTGCCAGGGGTAGTCGCTGCCAAAGAGGATACGCTCGGCGCCGTGGCGGTGGATGATGTCACGGAACATCTCTTTGTCGAGCCAAGGGTCGGCCGCGTAGGCGGTGTCGAAGTAGAGGTCATATTTTCCCGCCAGATGGTCGAAAACGTCACGCGCGAGGCGCAGTCCGCCCATGTGCGCGGCGACGAGTTTCAGGCCGGGGAAATTTTTTACGACATTAATGGTCATTTCGACCGAGGCGCGCATCTCATCGCGGTATGTCGCGTCCCAGCCCGCGTGAAAAACGACTACGAGGTTGAGCGCCCGCGCCAGGTCATAAACGGGAAAAAGCCTCTTATCGTCCACATCGGCGCGCTGTAACGGGGGATGCAGCTTTATGCCTTTAAGCCCCTCGTCCGATATCTTCCAGACGTATTCAAGGGCGTATTCCGAACCCGGCATTACTGAGCCGAAGGATATCAGCCTCTCCGAATCTATCTCCTTTGCAAAAGAGAGGACGTGTTCATGTTGCGTCTCCTTCGTCACAATATTGAGCACGACGCTTTTGTCAACGCCGCACTCGTCCATTGTCCTGATAAGCGATCCCACGGTAGCCGGAGCGTAATAGGGAACCTCGCACTGCTGCTGAAGCTTCGTCATCGCCGCGTCGGCCATCTTATAGGGAAAAACGTGTGTATGAAAGTCTATAATCATGAGGGAAACTATATCACTATTTTTTACTTTCGGCATAGGTAAAATCGGCTTAGCGCTTTTCCGTCAAAGTTTTTTTGCAAAAATTTTATCGCGTGGTTGTAATATTGAGGGTAGAATGTATCTTGCTTAAGGCAAAATAAGCAAGGGGGAATGGTTTTGCAGATTTTAGCGGCGCTTTTGCTTGACGCCCTTTTTGGAGATCCCAGATGGCCGACGCACCCCGTGGTATTGGTGGGACGGCTGATAACCTTTTACGAGAAATTTTTCTACGCCCGCGAAGATGGCAGAAGGCGCGGTCTGCTGTTCTGCGCCGCGGTGCTCGTCACCGTAGCGGCGGTCGTCGCCGTGGCTATAACCGCCGCCGGATTCATCGGCAGATGGGCGCAGACGGCCCTCAATATCTACCTGCTCTACGCGGCGATCGCCTTCAAGTCCCTCAAGGATGAATCGCTGCCTGTGGCCCGCGCGCTCGCAAGCGGCGACCTGGAACGCGCGCGCAAACAGGTGGGGCGCATAGTCGGCCGCGACACCGAGCGGCTTGACGCGGGCGGCGTTACTCGCGCGGCGGTCGAGACCATCGCGGAGAGTTATATCGACGGCGTCGTCTCCGTGCTATTCTGGATGACGGCCGGCTCGCTGTTTGGGCTCGCCGCGGTATTCGCCTGGCTCTTCAAAGCGGCGAGCACAATGGATTCTATGGTCGGCTATGACGACGAACGCTACCGCGATTTCGGCTGGGCGGCGGCAAAGCTCGACGATATTCTGAATTTTATCCCCGCGCGCCTCGGTGCAGTCATCGCCATCGGCGCGGGCGCGCTCGCCAATATGGATTACCGCCGCGCGTGGAGAATATTCCGGCGTGACCGGCTGAACCACAAGAGCCCGAACAGCGCCCACGGCGAGAGCGTCTTCGCGGGACTGCTCGGCATCCGCCTGGGCGGCGGCGCCTTTTACGGCGGCGAGTGGGAGGCCCGTCCGACGCTCGGCGACGATCTGCGAGAACCGGAGCCAAACGACATCCTGCGCGCCCACTATATAATGAACATTTCCGTAGCGCTCTGCGCGGTGCTGATCTTTGCGGTGGAGAGGCGGCTTTACTGATGGAATTCCGGCTTCACGGCGCAAACCCTGAAAAGTTATATGAACTCTTCGGCCTCCCGATGCCGGAGCGCCTCTACGATTTCAGCACCAATACCAACGCCGTGGCACAGCGCGGGGGCTTCGCCCCCGACCTGCGCGCGGCACTGGAGGATTACCCCGACGACGAATGTCTTGCGCTGCGCGCGCTCCTCGCGGAGGTGACGGAAGCCGCGCCGGAAAATATCCTGGTTACCAGCGGTTCCAACGAATCGATCTATCTCATCGCCTCCTATGAGGCGGCGCGGGAAAACCGCATCCTTCAGCCGGTCTACGGCGAATATCTGCGCGCGCTGAAAAATTTCGGTGCGGCTCCGCTCAACATCTTCGACCTTCGCGCGGCGAAGCTTCCCGCAGAGGGCGCCGTCTGGCTCTGTAATCCCTGCAACCCGACGGGGGGCTTCATCCCCGACGGAGAGCTTGATGAGATCGCGGCGCGGCATCCACGAACGCTTTTTATCGTCGACGAGGCCTATCGTGATTTTATCTGGACCGACGAGGCACTGGCCCCCTACCGGCCGCGGCCTAACGTCGTCAGGCTGCGTTCGCTGACAAAGACGTACAACCTCTGCGGGGCGCGTATCGGTTATATCCTCGCCGACGCCGAGATGACGGAGAGGCTGAGGAGACGGCAGCCGAGCTGGAGCGTCAGCGGCCTTGCGCAGCAGGCGGCGCTCTTTTTCCTCGCGGACGCCACGCTGCTGCGCCGCACGAAAGATTATTACGCCGCGGAGATGCCGCGGCTCATCTCCGCGGTGAACGTGGCTGGCTTTCCGACGCTGCCCAGCTGTGTGAACTATTTCCTGGCCGCGGTCGACGACGACGAAAAGTTCATCCGTTTCTTGCTGGAACGGGGCATCGTCGTGCGCCACACGAGAAATTTCCCCGGGCTCGACGGAAGATATGTGCGCATCGCGGCGCGGACGAGGCCGGAGAACGACATCCTGCTCGCCGCGATGGAGGATTACCGTTGAGGATTTATCTCATCCGCCACGCGCAGTCGCTTGCGAACGCGGAGAATGTCTGGACCGGCCAGCGCGACATCCCGCTTTCGCCGCAGGGCGCGGCGGAGCAGCGGGCGATATGCGCGCGTTTTTCCTATCCGCGCGCCGAGTTCTATTTTTCATCGCCGCTGAAACGCTGTACGCAGTCGCTTGAGCTGATTTACGGGCGCGCCGCCGACTATCTTCCCGCGGCGCTCTCCGAATGTTCGCTGGGCATCCTTGAGGGGCGTCCATATACGAATCTTGACGACGACCCCAACTATACCGCCTGGCTCGCAGCCCCCGACAGGCCGATAGAGCGTGGCGAGAGTTTCAACGGTTTTACGAAGCGCGTCTGCGCCGGCTTTGCGGAGCTGCTTTCGCGCTGCCGCGCGGCGGGGGTATCAACGGCCGCCGGCACAATGCACGGCAATGTGATGCGCGCTGTGCTGCACCGCTTCGCCGATAAAAATATTCCCCACGGAGAGTGGCGGATACCGAATGGAGGCATGTATATTCTCGAATTTAACGCGGAGGGCGAACTGCTATCATGGAGTACCGCGCCCGGATTTCTCTTTGTCTGATGTGACAAATTACCCGGAGCGCCGCTAAAAATCACCTGTACACCCAGTCGCCATCTGCTATAATTACCACAAAATTGAATATTGTCTTTCTCAGTAAGGGAAACCGGTGCGGATTTTTTCCTATGCCGGTGCGGCCCCGTCACTGTGGATCAGACGAAAGCGCAAGGATGTCACTGGAATTAATTTTATTCTGGGAAGGCGCGCAAGTAGGATGAAGATAAGCCAGGAAATCTGCTGGAGAAAGGTTCAAGGAAGGGGGTCTGTTTGCGCGGGCAAACATCTTCGCAGTAACTTGTTTCAGCTTGTTATCAGCTGACAGGACACGGACTCGGGGGATCGCTTCCGGGTCTTTTTTTATTGGGCCCAGAATTTTTCTGGATTGGCGATGATCGAAAGGATGGAAATATTTCTCATGAAATCGTTTGTAATAGCTCTCGTAATGCTCACACTGGTAATGTCAGGCACGGCCTTCGCCGCCGCGCCCAAGGATAAACCCGACAAGAAGGGTATACTCGTAGTCGCCTTCGGCACCTCGATGCCGGATGCGAAAAAGGCGATCGACAACCTCGTCGACTCGACGAAGAAAGCCTTCCCCGACACCGAAGTGCGCCTAGCCTATACGTCGAACATCATCCGCAGGAAGATAGCGAAGGAACAAAACGTCAACATCCCCACGCCGACCTCGGCGCTCGCGCAGATGAACGACGAAGGCTTCACCCACGTCTATGTGATGCCGATGCACATCATCCCCGGAGAAGAGTATGACGACATCGCGGGCCTCGTAAACGGCTTCGCCGCGGTGAAGGGCAAGTATGAGTTCAAGGAGCTGAAGCTCGGCCGTCCCTATCTCTCATCGGCCGCCGACTGCGATCTGATGGCCGACATTCTCATGAAGCGCTTCGCGAAGGATCTCGCGAAGAAGGGCACCGTGATCGTCCTCATGGGACACGGCACGCCGCACCACGCCGCGAACGCGATGTACAGCCAGCTCCAGCTTTCGCTCGACAAGAAGGCCCCCGGCCGCTTTGCCCTCGGCACTGTCGAAGCGGCGCCGATGATCGAAGATGTGATCGCGCGTCTCAAGCATGACAAGGGCGTTAAGACGCTTGTCATCTCCCCGCTGATGATCGTCGCGGGCGACCACGCGAACAACGACCTCGCCGATAAGGACGATCCCGAATCATGGTACAGCCAGCTGAAAGCGGCAGGCTACAAGGATATCAAGACCTTCCTCGTCGGCCTTGGCGAAGATGCGGACATGGCCCGCGTCTACGTCTCCAAGATCAAGGATATGATGAAATAAACGATGACCGGCGCGGCGGAGCTCTCTGAGCATAGACGGCGGCTGTACATAAAGCGTCTGCGTCTCGCGGCGCTGCTCTGTCTGCTTTTGCTCATCGCCGCGCTCTGGCGGCTCGGCGCTGGCGAGTGGGATATTCCCGCCGCCCGCGTCGCGGCGCTTTTGAATCCGTTTTTAGACGAAGCCTCGCGCGCCACTCCCGAGGCTCTCGTTATCCGCAGCGTCAGGCTGCCGCGCTTTCTCGCCGCCGTGGGAACGGGAGGACTGCTCGCCGTCGCGGGCGCGGTGCTGCAGGGGCTGCTCACAAATCCGCTCGCCGAGCCCTATACGCTGGGGATAGCGGCGGGCGCGGCCTTTGGCGGCGCTCTCGGCTTCTTTTTCGGCTCGTTCGCGGTAACACCGATGGCCTTTGCCGGCGCGATGGCCGCTCTCTGGCTCGTCAGCCTCATCGCCGCGCGCAGCGGCGGCGGCGCGGCCTATATAGTTCTCGCCGGCATCATAACCAACGCGATACTCTCCGCGGGCGTCACCTTTCTTAAGGCGATCGCGGACGACCGCCTCAGCGCCATCGTCCTCTGGCTCATGGGCAGCCTTTCGGGAGCCTCGCCGCTTTCCGCCCTCTCAGTCTGGGGCGCGGCCCTCATATTATTTATACCCGCCTTTATCTACGCGCGTCAGATAGACGCCGTCTCGCTCTCAGAGGGACAGGGAGCGCTGCTCGGCATCGATGAGAAAAAGCTGCGCGGCCTGCTGCTCGCGCTTTCGTCGCTCGCCACCGCCGCCGCGGTCAGCTTCTTCGGGATCATCGGCTTCGTCGGCCTCGTGGTCCCGCACCTCATGCGCACCTTTACGGGGCCGGCGACAAGACCGCTGCTCATATTCAGCTTCCTCGGCGGCGGGCTGCTGCTCGCGCTCGCTGACGGAGCGGCGCAGAACCTCGGAGAACTCCCCGTGGGCGTCATCACGGCGCTCATCGGCGGCCCCTTCTTCTGCTGGATATTGATGGGCAGGAGGCGCGGCGCATGAGCGTCTATACCTTCAGCAGACTCTGCGCCGGTTACGGCGCGAAAAAGATAATCGACGGCATCAGCGGCGAGATAGAAAACGGCAGGATAACGGCGCTCATCGGCCCGAACGGCGGCGGCAAGAGCACGCTGCTGCGCACGCTCGGCGGCCTCGGAAGCTACAGCGGCAAGCTCGAGCTCGGCGAACGTGAAGTAAAGGATATCCCGCGCCGCGACTTCGGGCGATTGGTGGGCTTTCTGCCGCAGAGTATCGGCGTGAAGGCCGCCTTCTCCGTCTACGAGATAATCTCGCTCGGACGTCTGCCCTTCCACGGGGCGCTTGAACCGATGAAGCCGGAGGACGACGGGATAATCCTTAAGAGCGCGGAGCTCGCGGAGGTGGACCATCTGCTCTTTCGCACCGCGACGGAGCTCTCCGGGGGAGAACGGCAGCGCGTGTTGTTCGCGATGATCCTCGCCCAGCAGCCGGAGCTCTTTTTGCTTGACGAACCGACCTCGGCGCTCGACCCGAGCCATTCGCGACGGATATTTTCGCTGCTGCGGCGGCTCGCCTCGGAGGGCAGGAGCGTCGTCGCGGCGGCGCACGACCTGAACAGCGCGATCTCCTGCTGCGACGACTTTATCGCGCTCAAAGAGGGAAAGATCATCGCCCGCGGCCCGGTCGGGCTGCTGGACGAAAAAATATTACATGAACTGTACGGCATAAGGTTCCGCCGCTACAGATCGGAGGAGGGCGATACGGCATGGCACCCAGAATAGTTGTATATGTCCTTATCATATTTTTACTCTCACCGCTCCGCGCGGAGGCGGCGGCCAAACGTATCGTCTCCCTTTATCCGGGGCACACCGACAACATCGTCGCGCTTGGCGGCGAAAGACAGCTCGTCGCCGTCTCCAAAAACGACGATGACGACATGCTGCCGAAGCTGCCGCGTTTTTCGGCGAAAAGCGGCGCGGAGGAGATATTGGCGCTGAAACCCGACCTCGTCCTGACGCGCGGCCTCGCGGAGCGGCAGAACCCACAGCTTCGCAGCGTGCTGGAGCGCGCCGGCGTGCGGGTCGTTTCAATAGAGCCGCCGAGATGGGATGAATTCTCCTCTTATCTGCGGGAGCTCGCCGCGCTCATCGGAAGCGACCCGGCAGCCGCCGAGGCGAAGCTGAAAAATATCCGCGGCGTGATCGCCGCCGGTGCGGCGAAGAAATCAGGCGGCAAAGGCCCCGCCGTCTTCGTGGAGGCGACGGCGAAGGAGCTGCACACCTGCTCGCCCGATTCGTGGGCTGCAAAGCTCGTCGAGCTCGCGGGAGGCAGAAACGCCGCCCCCGACGCGCAGGCAATCCGTAAAGGCAGCGCGATAGCGCCTTACGGCCTTGAACGGATACTCAAGGCCGCCGCCGCGGGCGATATAGATGTTTATCTTATACAGCGAGGCACGATGAACGCTACCGACATGAAGTCGCTCGCATCGCGCCCCTGGTATCCGGCGATAAAAAAGATAAAGACAGCCGTCGTCCCGGAGGGAGAGCTGAGCCGCCCGTCGCTGCTTGGACTTGAGGCCGGAGGGCGAAGGCTGATAAAAATATTCTACGGAGAGTGAAGATTTTGAAATTTACAGTTGTCGGCGTAGGGCCCGGAGATCCCGAGCTGGTTACGCTCAAAGCGCTAAGGATCATAAAAGAGGCGGACGTGGTGCTGACGCCCTATTCGCCGCGCGGAAAGTTCTCCGTCGCCGAGCAGATAGTGCGCGCGAACCTTCCGGAGGTCGAGACAACCCCCGTCACTTTCCCGATGCTCACCGACGCGGAGGAGCGCGAGAAGTTCCTCCTTGGCGAACTGGAACGAATCGGCGGCTCATGGCGCGGAGCAAAGAGCGTGGTGCTGCCGGTGATCGGCGACTCGGCGCTCTACGCGACGGGCTCCTATCTCTTCGACGCCTGGAAGAAGATCGTCCCCGATCTTGAGCTCTCGTTGGTGCCGGGTATCTCCGCGCATCAGCTCGCGGCCTCGCGCATCGGCTCCTTCCTCGCGATGGGAGAGGATGTCTTTTCCGTAATACCCTGCATCGACGACCGCGAGGGGATCGTGGCGGCGCTGCGCCGCGCCGATTCCGCGGCGCTCTATAAGCCCTGCATATTGAGGGAGAAACTCGCGGAGGTCGTCGCGGAGGCGGGACCCTGGGGGCGTATGGCGCGCATCGACCGCGCGGGACTCGCCGATGAAAAGATTTACGAGGGCGCGGCGGCGCTGGAGCCCGCCGAGGAATATCTCTCGATACTCCTGCTCTGGCGGAGCTAAATGGACTGGCGCGGCCTGGTCGCGGGCGAGCTTCGGCTCACCTTCGACATCCTCTTCGGACTTCTTATCGGCTTTGCGGTCCTGAGAAGCGGCCTCGCCGACAGGCTTATGCGGCGGCTCGTGCCGCATCTGCGAAAGGCGGGAATCGGCTCCGAGCTAGGCATGGCGCTGACGCTGAGCCTCGGCTCCGCGAAGGCTGGGGCGGCCTTCATCGCCTCGGCGCTCGACAGCGGCAAGCTGTCGGAACGCTCGGCAAAATGGGGGACGCTGCTGCTCTCCTTCCCCGCCTATCTGCACCGCTGGCCCTCGACGATGGTGATGGCCACCTCGATGGCGGGTGTGTCGGGAGCGATCTTCGGTTCGATCCTGCTGCTGCGCAGCGCGGCGCGCTTCGTGCTGATACTCTTCATCCTCAAGCGCGGCGGCGCGGCGGAAGAGGCGCCGGCGGATACGGCCTCCGGCGGCGCGGCAAAGGATATCCGCTTCAACAAGCGGCTGCTCAAGACCCTGCCTATCGCCTGGTTCTTCTTCGCGGTCGCCTATATGCTGGTACCGTGGGCCGAGAGCACGATAAAGGAGTGGCTGCTGGCTGGAACGATACTGCCGCTCGCGGCGCTCACGGTGGCCGCCGCCTCCATCGCGCACGTCTCGGCGGCGCTCGCGCTCGCGGGCGGCAGCCTCGCGGCGGGCGAGCTGACGATAGCGCAGGCGGTCTTCGCGCTGCTGCTCGGCAACAGCTTCGGCATCGTCACACGGCTCTTCCGCGCGAACGCCGGTTATTATTTCGGCCTCTTCAGCAGGGAGATGGCTAAGCAGCTTTTATTCTGGAACTTTACGACGACCGCGGGATTCGCGGTGCTGTCGATAGCGCTGGCGGCTCTGCCGCTGTTGTTTTGAAGCCGCTCGCAGGGAGCGGACATTGGCCGGCAGACATCGGTCTCACGACAGGCAAAATATACGCGACGGCTGCCGGAGACCGGGTATTTAATAGAGCAGTCTTTCTTTACAGAAAATTTTAAAGATGAGGTGACCGCTATGAGACCAGACGAAATAGAACAGGCAAGCATGAGGATCATCGCCTCCGAGATGGGGGCCTGGCTCGGCGCTCCCGAGGAGCTGCCGGTGGTAAAGCGCGTGATACACACGACGGCGGACTTCGACTTCGCGGAGAATATGCGTTTCTCCAAAGAGGCCGTGAAGCTCGCGCGCGCGGCGCTGAAAAGCGGCGCTTCCGTCGTCACCGACACCAATATGGCGGCGTCGGGCATCAACAAAGCGGCCTGCGCGCGCTTCGGCGTCGAGGTCGTCTGCCGCATGGCAGACCCCGCGGTGCGCGAGGCGGCGGAAGCGCGCGGCACTACGCGCGCCGTCGTGAGCATGGAGGAGGCGGCGAAGGCCACCCCCAACGCCATTTTCGCGATTGGAAACGCCCCCACCGCGCTGATACGCCTCTGCGAGCTGATCGACGAGGGCAAATGCGCCCCCGCGCTGGTCATCGGCGTGCCGGTGGGCTTCGTCAACGTCGTCGAATCAAAGGAGCGCCTTCTCGCGACGAAGGTGCCCTATATAACCGCCGTGGGGCGCAAGGGCGGATCGCCGGTCGCCTCTACGATCGTGAACGCGCTGCTCTATGGCATCGAATAGGGAGCTTCGCGAGGGATATTCGACGGGAAGCTGCGCGGCGGCGGCGGCGAAGGCCGCGGCGCTCCGCGCGCTGGGGTCGCCCTGCCCCGCGAGCGTAGATATAACGACGCCGGAGGAGAGGATCTTCACGCTGCCGGTCATCGGATATGAGGACGGCAGCTGCGGCGTGATAAAGGACGCGGGAGACGACCCGGACTCGACGGACGGCATCATGATAAGGGCCGCCGTGAAACTCTCTCCCGCGCCGGGAGCGGTGAGCTTCCTCGCCGGCGAGGGGGTGGGTACGGTGACCCTGCCGGGGCTCAAGGTCCCCATCGGCGAACCGGCGATCAATCCCGTGCCGCGCATGATGATCGAGCGCGCGCTGCGCGAGGTGATCGGCGCGCGCGGCGCGGAAGTCACCATCTCGGCGCCGCAGGGCGCGGAGGTCGCGAAACGCACCTTCAACCCGCGGCTGGGGATCATCGGCGGCATTTCGATCCTCGGCACCTCGGGACGCGTGAAGCCGATGAACGAGGCTTCGCTGCTTGAATCGCTGACGCTGGAGCTCAACACCCACGCGGCGGAGGGGCGCGAAGCGGTGGCGGTCGCCTTCGCGGGGACGGGCGAGAACGCGCTGCGCAGGGCCTACGGGATAAACAACCGCGCCGTCGTGCAGTGCGGGAACTATATCGGCCATCTGCTCGACGAATCGGCCCGCCTCGGGCTGAAACGGCTGCTGATCGGCGGACACCCGGGAAAGCTGCTCAAGGTCGCGGCGGGCAGCTTCAACACCCACAACCGCACCGGCGGCGGCGCGAAAGAGGCGCTCTGCGCGCAGGCGGCGATCGCGGGAGCTCCCGCCGCCACCGTGAAGGCCCTCTACGAGTGCCCCACCACCGAAGAGGCAATGCGCCTTGTGCGCAAAGAGGGATTGGATTTTTTATGGACGATATTGGCGCGTATCGCCGCGAAACGCTGCGAAGAACGCGCCTTTGAAGATATAAAGACAGCCGTCGCCTTCATCGACAACGGCGGAATAATTCTCGGCGCGACTGATGACGCGCCGTCCTTTGCGGAGGAGATAAAAGATGGGAAATAGGCTTTATGTTCTGGGAGCCGGACCGGGCGATATAGAAGAGGTGACGCCGGCGGTGAGCGCCGCGATCGCCGCCTCGCGCGCGGTCGCCTGCGCCCCGCGCCATCTGCACATCGCCGCGGGGCATCCGAACGTCATCGAGATGAAAAGCTTCAAGGAGACCTTCGAGCGCCTTCGCGAGGAGCTTAAGCTCGGCGACGCGGCGGTCGTCGTCTCCGGCGACACGGGGATATTCAGCCTGCTGCCGCTGATAAAGAAAAATTTCCCCGACGACGAGATCACCGTCCTCCCCGGCATCAGCTCGCTCCAGAGCCTCTGCGCCAAGGCGGCCGAAACATGGCAGGAGGCCGTGATCCTCTCGGGACACGGACGCGAGATCGGCGGCGCGAAGATACTTGACGCCGTGGAGCATAACCGCGCGGCAATCTTTTTCTGCGACGCGCAGAAGAACCCCGCCTGGCTCTGCTCGCTGCTCGCGGATGCGGGGCTCGGCGCGGTGGAGGCGGTGGTCGGCGAAAGGCTCGGCGCGAAGGACGAACGCGTCAGCCGCGGCGAGGCGCGCGCGCTCGCGAAGGAGAGCTTCGACGCGCTTTCGATCGTACTGCTGATAAACAAAGACTTCACCGAGCGTCCGCCTCTGCTGCCGGAGGACGCCGATTTTATCCGCGCCGCCGGCGTGCCGATGACGCACGAGGAGGTACGCGCCGTGATAACGGCGAAGCTGCGCCTGACGCCGGAATCCGTAGTCTGGGACCTCGGCGCCGGCACCGGTTCGGTATCCGTGGCGGCGGCCCAGCTATGCCGCGAGCTCCACGCGGTGGAGATAAACGGCGAGGCGGCGGCGCTGATACGCGCGAACGCGGAAAAGTTCCGCCTCCACAACATAAAGGTATACGAGGGCTCAGCGCTGTCGGTGATAGACGCCCTACCTGCCCCTGACGCCGTCTTTGTCGGCGGCAGCGGCCCCGAGCTTCCCATGATATTCGAGCAGATCGCGGCGCGCGGCGCGGGAATACGTCTCGTCGTCTCCGCCGTCTCGCTTAAGACAATCGTGCTCTGCACGCAGGAGCTCGCGGGAGAAAATTTTACCGGATTTGACGCGGCGCAGGTCGCCGTGAGCAGAATAAAGACCGTCGGCAAAACGCAGATATGGCAGGCGCAGAACCCCGTTGTGATTTTTTCGGCGGTGACCGGCGCCGCGAAGGGAGAATAGATCAATGATACATTTTGTCGGAGCGGGGCCGGGAGCCCCGGATTTGATCACGCTGCGCGGAGCGCGGCTCCTTGAGGAGGCGGGGATGATAATCTACGCCGGTTCCCTCGTGAACCCGGAACTATTGAAGCGCGCGAAAGAGGGCTGCGAGATACACGACAGCGCCTCCATGACGCTCGACGAGGTAATAGAGAAGCTGCGCGAGTCGCACGAGGCCGGAATCGACGCGGTGCGCCTCCACACCGGCGACCCCTCGATCTACGGCGCGATACGCGAGCAGATGGACAGGCTCAAGGCGCTCGGCATCCCCTATGACATCACCCCCGGCGTCAGCTCCTTCTGCGCCGCGGCCGCGGCGGCGGAGGTGGAATACACCCTGCCGGCGGTGAGCCAGACGGTGATAATCACGCGCATGGAGGGGCGCACGCCGGTTCCCGATAAGGAAAAGATACGGCTGCTCGCCTCGCACCAGGCCTCGATGGTGCTCTTTCTCTCGACGGGGCTGCTTGACGGCCTCTGCGCCGAGCTTATCATGGGCGGCTACGCTCCCGAGACCAAGGCGGTCATGGTCTACAAGGCCTCCTGGCCCGAGCAGAGGGTGATACGCGCCACGCTCGCCACCCTGCCGCTGCTCGCCTCGGAGGCGGGAATAAAAAATACTGCCCTGATACTCGTCGGGGACTTCCTCGGCGACGAGTACGAGCTTTCGAAGCTCTACGACAAACACTTCTCCCACGGCTTCCGAAAGGGCGCCGAATAAAAGATGAATCTCTGCGCAGCGGCATTTTCGGAGAGGGGGGCAAAACTGGCGAGGCGGATCGCGCTGGCCTTCGGCGGCAGCGCCTGGGCCCCGGAAAAATACGCGGGCGGCGGCGTGCTGCCCTTCGGCGTATCTCTCGGCGAATGGACGAAAGAGCGCTTCGCGGAGGCGGAGGCGCTGGTATTCGTCTCCTCCTGCGGGATCGCGGTACGCGCCGTCGCTCCGTACCTTAAAGGCAAAGATAAAGATCCCGCGGTAATCGTCGCCGACGAACGGGGCCTCAGCGTGATATCGCTGCTCTCGGGCCACATCGGCGGCGCGAACGAACTCGCGCTGCGCATCGCCGAAGCTATCGGAGCCCGCCCAGTGATCACCACCGCCACCGACGTGAACGGCATCACGCCGCCCGACTCATGGGCGGTGAAGAACAACTGCGCCATTGAGAACCTTCCCGCCGCGAAGCGCGTCGCCGCCGAGCTGCTCTTGGGACACGCCGTCGGCGTCGCCGTCACCGACGAGCTGCAGCCAGCCCCCTATCCGGTGACGCTGTGGCTGCGGCCCAAAAACCTCATCGTCGGCGTCGGCTGCAAGCGCGGCACGGAGCCGGAGCTGATGCGCGGATGCTTTTTGGACTTTATGAAACAGAGCGGTTATTCGCCGCTCTCCGTCGCCTCCGTCGCCTCCGTCGAACAAAAAAAAGACGAGGCGGCGGTCGCCGGACTCGCGGAATTTTATGAGATACCCTTCGAGACCTTCTCCGCGGAGACGCTGATGGCGCTGCCGGGGGAATTTACCCACTCGCCCGCGGCGCTCGCGGCGGTCGGGACCGACAACGTCTGTGAACGCGCGGCGCTCGCCGCCTCGCGCGGCGGCTACATGGTGCGTCTCAAAACAAAATACCCCGGCATCACCTTCGCGCTGGCAAGAAAAAGGAGTCTGTGACCTATGAATATGGAAATAAAGATCGCCGGATTGGACTACAGGTCGGCCTCCGTCGACGTCCGGGAAAAATTCACCTTTACGGAGAGCGAGCGGCGGGAGCTGCTGAACGAGATCGCGCCGCATGTCCAGGAGGCGGTCCTCATCTCGACCTGTAACCGGACAGAGCTGGCCGTCGTCTCCGAAGAGGAGCCCTCGGAGCTGCTGCACCGCGCCCGCGGCTGCGGCAGCTTCTTCTCGCTGCGCGGAGAGGCCGCCGTGGCGCGCATCTTTGAGATCGCCGCCGGACTCCATTCACAGATACCACTTGAAGACCAGATACTGGGACAGATGAAAGAGGCGCTCGCCGCTTCGCGTGAGGAAAAGGCCTGCGGCCCGCTGCTCGGGCAGCTCTTCCAGCGCGCGATCACAGCCGGCAAAGAGGTACGCACAAAATATAAGGCCCTGCCGCATGAATGCTCCGCGGCGGCGGCGGCCTGCACGGCGGCGGCGGAATTTTTCTCACAGGCCGCAGCCGCAAACGATGCCTCCGGGCCAGCGGGCTGCTCCTCCGCCGCTCCCCTGCGCGGAATCTCCGCGCTCGTCGTTGGCAGCGGCGAAATGGGGATGCTCGCGGCGCAGCTGCTGCGCGACCGCGGCGCTTCGGTGCGCATGACGCAGCGCCGCTGCCGCAAAGACGGCGCGCAGCCGCCCTCCGGCGTTACCCTGATCCCCTACGATACAAGATATGAGGCTATGCGCGAGTGCGCCCTCGTCATCTGCGCGACGGCAAGCCCCCACTTCGTCCTCACGACAAAGGAGTTCGGCGACGACGGCGTACGGCGGATGATGATAGACCTCGCCGTCCCGCGCGACATCGAACCGGCCTTCATGAGACGTCCCTCGGTGACGCTGGTGGACATGGACGGGCTGGGACACAGCGCGCTGCCGGAGGACTTCCTGCGGGAGATAAAAAAGAGCGTCGCGGCGCACACCGCGCGCTTCCACGAGTGGCGGCAGATACACGACTGCATGCCCTACATAGAGGACGTCTGCGCCTTCGCGGAGCGCGAACTGGCAAACGAGCTCGGCTGCGCCGACGCCGAGGAATTCTCCCGCGTAAGAGCCGCCTCCCGCAGCATGATGAATAAACTTCTCTTCTCATTAAAAGAAAGGGTTGATATAGATATGGCAAAAGAATGTTACTGCGCACTGGCAAAGGCGGCGCAGAGATGATATACGTCGTCGGCCTCGGCCCCGGAGGGCCGGAACAGATAACGCCGCGGGCGCTCGCGGCGCTGGAAAAATGCGATCTGATCGTCGGCTACAAGGCCTACATCGAGCTGGTGCGCCCAATCTTCGAAGGACGCAAAGAGCTCGTCGCCTCGCCAATGAAGAGGGAGCGCGACCGCTGCGAAGAGGCGCTTAAACTTTCGCTTTCGGGCCGCACCGTCGGGCTCATCTCCAGCGGCGACCCGGGAATATACGGTATGGCGGGGATCATGCTTGAGGTGGCGCGGGACAGGACAAAGGTCGAAATAATCCCCGGCATCACCGCCGCCGCAAGCTCGGCCTCGATACTCGGCGCGCCGCTGATGCACGACTTCGCCGTTATCAGCCTCAGCGACCTGCTTACGCCCTGGGAGCTGATAGAGAGGCGACTGCGCGCCGCCGCGGAGGCCGATTTCGTCATCTGTATCTACAACCCCGCAAGCCACGGACGCCCCGACCACCTTGCGCGCGCCGCGGCGATCCTCATGGAGACGCTCCCCGGAAGTCGCGCCGCCGGCTGGGTGCGCAACGCGGGCCGCGACGAAGAGAGCTTCGGCCTGACGACGCTCGACGGCCTCAAAGAGGCGCCGATAGACATGTTCTGCACCGTGATAATCGGGAACTCCGCCACCCGCGTGATAAACGGACGCCTCATCACGCCGCGCGGCTACAGGCATCCCACCGATGGCGAAGACTGAGATGGGACGGCGCATACTGCTCTTCGGCGGCACCACCGAGGGGCGCGAACTGACGCGCTTCCGTTTACCGCTCGTTTATGCCGTCGCCACCGCCTACGGCGCGGAGCTGGTGCGCGGAGCGGAAAATACCGAGGTCACCGTCGGCCGCATGGACGCGGCGGAGATGGAAAAATTTATCAAAGACTCCGACATCGCCTGCGTCATCGACGCGACGCACCCTTACGCGCGCGAGGCACGTGAAAATATCCGCGCCGCCTGCGCCGCCGCGAATACGCCGCTCATGCGCGTACAGCGGCGGGAGGCCGTCACCGACGGCGACGTAGTCCGCGTGAAGAGCGCGGAGGAGGCGGCCCGCTTCCTCGAGGGGACAACCGGCAACGTGCTGCTGACGACCGGCAGCAAGGAGCTGGAGGCCTTTGCCTGCGTGAGCGAGCGCTCGCGCCTCTTCGCGCGGGTGCTGCCGGACCCGGAAGTGATAAAAAAATGTGCCGAGTGCGGCTTTGACAGCGGCCACATCATCGCGATGCAGGGCCCTTTCAGCCTGCTCATGAACGAAGAGATGATCCGTCTCACCGGCGCGCGCTGGCTCGTCACAAAGGACGGCGGCGCAGCGGGCGGCATCGAAGAAAAGATAGAGGCGGCGCGCAGCTGCAAGGCGCGCGTCATCATGATAGAACGCCCTCATGAAGAGGGCGGACACAGCTGCACAGAGGCGCTCCTCTGGGCGCGGCGGATACTGGGGCTCTCCCGGCCGCCGCTCTTCCCGATGCTGACGGACATGGAGGGACGCTCCGCGGTGATCGCGGGCGGCGGCCGGATCGCGGCGCGGCGCGCGGCGACGCTGATAAAGTGCGGCGCGGCGGTCACCGTCGTCAGCCCCGAGTTCTGCCCGGAGTTCAAAGAGATGAAATGCCGTCTCGTGAGAAAGAGCTGGGAGCCCGAGGATCTTGAGGGCGCGGCGCTCGCGGTGGCGGCGACCGACGACGAAAAGGTCAACGCCGCTATCGGCGCGGCGGCGAAAGAGCGCGGCATACCGGTGAGCGTCGCGGACAACGCGGCGGAGTGCAGCTTCTTCTTCCCCTCGCTGGTCACGAGCGGCGAGGTCTCGGCCTCCATCTCCGCGGGGGCGCTCTCACCGGCGCTGACGCACAGGCTCGCGGAGAGGCTCCGTTCCGTCTGGGACGAATGGGTGAAAGAGGAGCGCGCCGCTCTGGAGGAGAAAAAAGATGGATAAAAAGATAATACGTTTTGGAAGCCGAAAAAGCGCGCTCGCGCTCGTGCAGACAAAGCTCGTAATGGAGGCGGTGGCCCACGCCCACCCCGAACTGGCGGTCGAACTCGTCGCGATGGAGACTACCGGCGACAGGAATATGAAACCCTTCTCCGAGGCCTCGGACAAGTTCGGCATCAAGGGGCTCTTCACGCAGGAACTTGAGGAGGCGCTGTTATCAGGCGCGATCGACGTCGCCGTTCACAGCCTTAAAGATATGCCGATGAACGCGAACCCCGCGCTGCCGCTCGTCGCCTACTCACTGCGCGAGGACCCGCGCGACGCGCTCGTACTGCCACAGGGACGGACGGGCATCGAAACGGGCGCGATCGGCTGCTCCTCGGCGCGGCGGCGCGTACAGCTCGCGGCGCTCTATCCCGGCGTGGAGATCAAGCCGGTGCGCGGCAACGTCAACACCAGGCTGCGCAAACTCGACGAGGGAGAATTCTCCGCCCTCGTGCTCGCGGCGGCGGGGCTAAAGCGGCTCAGACTCGACGGGCGCATCTCCCGATATTTTGAGACAGATGAAATGATACCCGCGCCGGGACAGGGAGTGCTCGCCTGTCAGGGGCGCGCGGGAGAGGACTACCGCTACCTTGACGCGATACGCGACCGCGGGGCCGCGGCCTGCGCCGAAGCCGAGCGGGCCTTCTCCGCCGAGCTGGGCGGCGGCTGCACCGCGCCCGTCGGCGCATTCGCCGCACTCTCGGGGGAGACGATAAAGATAACCGGACTGTACGCCGACGAAAGCGGCCGCGATATCCGCCGCGGCTCGGCGGAGGGCCCGGCTGCGGAAAACATAAAAATCGCGGTGAAGCTCGCGCAGGAACTTTCAAGGGGGGAAGAGTTATGACACAGACTAAGGGCCATGTGGCGCTCATCGGCGCCGGTCCGGGAGACGCGGGGCTCTTCACCCTGCGCGGCCGCGAACTGCTGGAGGCCGCCGACTGCGTCGTCTACGACCGGCTCGTCGGCGACGGCGTGCTCGCGATAATGCCACCTTCGGCGGAAAAGATAAACGTCGGCAAGACCGGCGGCGGCCTCTCCGTGCCGCAGCGCGAGATCGAAGAGATCATCGTGCGCGAGGCGAAGAGGGGGCGGCGCGTCGCGCGGCTCAAGGGCGGCGACCCATTCATGTTCGGACGCGGCGGCGAGGAGATCGAGGCGCTGAACCGCGAGGGGATACCCTTCGAGGTGGTCCCCGGCGTGACCTCGGCGCTCGGCGGACCGGCCTGCGCCGGCATCCCCGTAACGCACAGGGGCATCGCGCGCTCCGTTCACGTCATCACGGCGCACACCAAAGAGGGCACCATCGCCCCCGTAGACTACGAGGCCCTCGCGAAACTCGGCGGCACGCTCGTCTTCCTCATGGGCGCCAGCGCCGTCACAGAGATATGCGCCGAGCTTCAAAGGGCGGGAATGGACGGCGGCACGCCGGCGGCGGCCGTCGAAAACGCGAGCACCGCGGCGCAGCGACTGATCCAGGGAACGCTGGGAACGCTCTCCGCCAGGTGCGCTGAGGAAAAACTGCGCTCCCCCGCGCTGATAATTGTCGGCGAAGTCACGGCTCTCGCGGAGGGATTCGCCTGGAAACGCTTCCTGCCGCTCTCCGGACGCAAGGTGATCGTGACGCGCCCGCGCGAACGGGCGGGCAAACTCTCCGCCATGCTCCGCGCGCGCGGCGCGGAGGTCGTGGAGCTGCCCTGCATCAGCACGCGCCGGATAGAGGCGAAGCTGCCGGACTTTTCAAAATACGGCTGGCTCGGCTTCACAAGCATTACCGGCGTCGAAGCGCTCTTTGAGCTGCTTGCGGAAAATGGACGCGACGTCCGCTCCCTCGGCGCTGCGAAGATCGCGGCGATCGGCCCGGCGACCGCCAGGGCGCTGAAAGAGCGCGGCCTTATCACGGACTACATGCCGGAGGTCTACGACGGGTTACACCTCGCGCGCGGCCTCGAGGAGCTCGCGAAAACCGCACCGGTGCTGATGCTCCGCGCGAAGGAGGGTTCGCCGGAGCTGACGGCGGAGCTCGCAGCGCTGAAGATAAACTTCACCGAACTGCCGCTCTATGAGACAATATATGAACGGGCGGAGATAATCCCGCAGGGGGCGGATACCGCGGTATTCACAAGCGCCTCGACCGTGCGCGGATTCAAGGCCGCCATGCCGGAGCTTGAGATAGAATGCGCCTGCTGCATCGGCGAACAGACGGCGGCGGAGGCGCGGCGTGCGGGCTTTAAACGGATAATAACGGCTCAAAAGGCGACCCTGGAGAGCCTCATAAATACTCTGGAGGAAGATATAAGATGATAGTACGTCCAAGAAGACTGAGAAAAAACAAAATCATCCGCGACATGGCGGCGGAGACACGGCTCTCTCCCTCCATGCTCGTCTACCCGGTATTCATCCGCGAGGGCAGCAACATCATCGAAGACATCCCCGCGATGCCCGGCCAGAAACGCTACAGCCCCGACACCTTCCCGCGCATCCTCGAAGAGGTACAGCGCGCGGGGGTAAACTCCATACTCCTCTTCGGCATCCCCGAGCATAAGGACGAATTCGGCAGCGAGGCCTATAACGAAAACGGCGTCATCCAGCAGGCGCTGCGCGTCGGCAAGATACACTTCCCCGATATGTGCTTCATCGGCGACGTCTGCCTCTGCGAGTACACCTCGCACGGACACTGCGGCCTGCTGAAGGGAGAGACGGTGGACAACGACCCGACGCTCGACCTCCTTGCGAAGACGGCGCTCTCCCAGGCACAGGCGGGAGCCGACATCGTCGCCCCCTCCGACATGATGGACGGGCGCGTCGCGGCGATCCGCGCGAAGCTCGACTGCGCCGGCATGGACGATACCCTGATCTTCTCCTACGCAGTGAAATACGCCTCGGCATTCTACGGTCCCTTCCGCGAAGCGGCTGGCTCCGCCCCCTCCTTCGGCGACCGCAAAAGCTATCAGATGGACCCGCGCAACGTGCGCGAGGGCGTACGCGAAGCGCTGCTTGACATTGAGGAGGGCGCGGACATGATCATGGTAAAGCCGGGACTTCCCTATCTCGACGTGCTGCGCGCCGTGAAAGAGGCCAGCGAGGTCCCCGTCGGGGCCTACTGCGTCAGCGGCGAATATTCGATGATAAAGGCCGCCGTCGAACGCGGCTGGCTCGACGAAAAACGCGTCATCGCGGAATCTGCGGTCTGCCTCGCGCGCGGCGGCGCGGACATCATCGTCAGCTACTTCGCCCCCGAACTCGCGAAGATGATGAAAGAGGGCGAGCTGTAATGAGCCAGAGCCAATGCGAAAGACTATTTGAAGAGGCCCAGAGCCTCATTCCCGGCGGCGTCAACAGCCCCGTCCGCGCCTTCAAGAGCGTCGGCCAGACGCCAATCTTCGCGGCGCGCGGCGAAGGGGCTTACATATGGGATGCCGACGGCAAAAAATATACCGATTACATCGGCTCGTGGGGGCCGCTGATCCTAGGCCACGCCTACGCCCCCGTGGTGGACGCCGTCTGCGAGGCGGCTCACGAAGGCACGAGCTTCGGCCTGCCGACGGCGATGGAGGTCGAAATGGCCCGCCTCATCACGGAGCTCGTCAAGGGCGTCGAGATGGTGCGCATGGTCTCATCGGGCACCGAGGCGGTACTCTCCGCGATACGCGCGGCGCGCGGCTTCACGGGACGCGAAATGGTCGTGAAGTTCGAGGGTTGCTACCACGGGCACTCCGACAGCATGCTCGTTAAAGCGGGCTCCGGCCTCGCGACCGCGGGACAGCCGGACAGCGCCGGCGTGCCGGCGAATACTGCGGCGGCGACGCTGACCTGCCGCTACAACGACCTGGAAGAGATCAAAAAGATATTCGCGGCACACAAGGACGAGATCGCCGCGGTGATCGTCGAGCCTGTAGGCGCGAATATGGGCGTCGTTCCCCCCGCGCCAGGCTTCCTTGAGGGGCTGCGCGAAATCACGGCGGCAAACGGCGCGCTGCTCATCTTCGACGAAGTCATCACCGGCTTCCGCCTCTCGATAAACTGCGCCTCGGGATACTTCGGCGTGACGCCGGACCTCTGGACCTTCGGCAAAATAATCGGCGGCGGCCTTCCCGTCGGCGCCTACGGCGGACGCCGCGATGTGATGTCGATGGTGGCCCCCTTAGGCCCCGTCTACCAGGCGGGCACGCTTTCGGGAAACCCCGTGGCGATGGCCGCCGGGCTCGCGGCGCTGACGGCGCTGCGCGAAAACCCGCTCATCTACAAAGAACTCGCCGCGCGGGGAGAACGTCTGCGCGCCGGGCTTGATAAAATATTCAAAAAATACGGCGTGGCCGCCTGCGTGCAGGGTATTGAATCGCTCGCGACGATATTCTTCACCGCCGGACCGGTAAAGAGCTACGACGAGGCGAAAAAGAGCGACACCGCCCGCTACGCCCGCTTCTGGAGCGGCATGGCCGCCCGCGGCATCCTGCTGGCCCCCTCGCAGTTCGAGGCCTTATTCCTCTGCGCCGCGCACAGCGACGAAGACATCGAATACTTCCTCGTCTGCGCCGACGAAGTGGCCGGAAGCGAAGGATTTTAAAGTCCGATGTTCAGCGGCGAAGAACAGGGCAAGGTACAGATATACACGGGCTGCGGCAAGGGCAAAAGCACCGCCGCCTTCGGGCTGGCGATGCGCGCCGCGGGCTGCGGCGGCAGGGTCTTCATCATCCAGTTTCAGAAGGCCCAGCGCTGCGGCGAGCACGAGAGCGCGGAAAAACTCGGCATCAACCTCGCCCAGTGCCCCCAGGGACGCGGCAGCGGCCCCTGTGCCTCGCCCTGTCCGCTGTTTACGGCGGCGCGAGACATCCTCAAAGAGGGCGGCGCCGACCTACTGATCCTCGACGAGATAATGGCGGCGATGAGACACGGCTGCCTATCCCTCGCGGAGGCGCTCTCGCTGATTGAGACGCGCCCCGCGAAGACGGAGCTCGTAATGACGGGACGCGGCGCTCCCCAAGAGCTGGTCGAACGCGCCGACCTCGTCACCGAAATGAAGAAGATAAAACACTACTACGACGACGGACTGCCCGCGCGGCGCGGGATAGAGTTTTAAAGACAGCGCGATACGCCACAAGTACCAATAAATATAGACGACAAACGCCACAACCGAGGTGTAATAATATGAAAAACTGCACAGGAATCATGATACAGGGAACATCCAGCGACGCGGGCAAAAGCTTCATCACCACCGCGCTCTGCCGCATATTCTCCGACATGGGATACGCCGTCTGCCCCTTCAAATCACAGAACATGTCCAATAACTCCTGCGTCACCCCCGACGGCCTCGAGATGGGACGCGCTCAGGGGGTGCAGGCCGAGGCGGCGCGCGTCGAGCCGCAGACATACATGAATCCGATACTGCTCAAGCCGCGCAAAGACACCTCTTCGGAGATCGTGCTGATGGGCAAAGTATTCGACGCCCCCTGCGATAAAAACTACTACCGCAGCTTCACCATGGGCAAGGGGCTAGAGACCCTGCGCGAGGCGCTCGCCATCATCGACGAAAAATACGAGGTGATGGTCTGCGAGGGCGCGGGAAGCCCCGCGGAGGTCAACCTCAACGCCGCGGAGATCGTCAACATGCGCGTCGCGCAGGAGGCCGACATCCCCGTGCTGCTCGTCGCGGACGTCGACCGCGGCGGTGCCATAGCCTCCGTCGTCGGCACCCTTGAGCTGCTCGGCGAGGACCGCCGCCGCGTAAAGGGGATCATCTTCAACAAATTCCGCGGAGACCTCTCGCTCTTCGAAGACGCGGTGGAATTCACCGAAAAAAAGACCGGCGTCAAAGTGGTCGGCGTCATGCCCTGGCTCACGGACATCGTCATCGAGGGCGAAGACATCATGAGCATCAACTGGCACCGCGGCGAAACGGCAGAAAGCAAAGACAAGCTCCGCGTCGGCGTCGTAAAATTCCCGCGCGTCTCCAACCATACGGACATCGAAGCCTTCCGCTTCGAACCGGACGTGGAGATAATCGAACTCGCCTCCCCCGCGCAGGTCGCCTCGCTCGACGCCGTCGTGCTGCCGGGAACCAAGAGCACCGTGCTCGACATGAAGTACCTGCTCGACTCCGGTCTCGCCGCCGAGATACGCCGCTTCTACCAAAACGGCGGCACCGTCTACGGGCTATGCGGCGGCTACCAGATGATGGGCGAAGAAATAGACGACCGCCATCTCCGCGACAACGATAAAATCCCCGCGATCGAGGGACTCGGCCTGCTGCCCGTCGTCACCACCTTCGGCGAGGAAAAGACCACCATCCGCCGCCGCGGACGTACGATACACCCATACTTCAAAGAGGCGGCGGCCGTCGACGGATACGAAATACACTTTGGAGAGACCCGCCCACTGCGGGAAGAGCCGGGATTCGCGCCGCTGTTTGAGCTCGACGGCAGGGCCGACGGCCTCGCCGACGGCGAACTGCGCGCCGGCGGCAGCTACCTTCACAACGCCTTCCACAACGACCTCTTCCGCGCCGTGTGGCTCAACCGCCTGCGCAAAAAACGCGGCCTGCCCGAGCGCGAAGCGGTCTCCACGGCGGCGGCCAAAGAGGCGGCCTACGACGCCCTCGCGGCGCAGGCGAAAAAAAATCTCGACCTCGACTACATCATCGACATCATGCACCTGAAGGCCGACACGCCCGCCCGCCGCGCCGACGGCAAAAATCCACAGTCCACGGAGGCAAAATAAGGTGGACGCCGTACGTCCCCGCCTGTTCATCGCCGCCGCTCACAGCGGCAGCGGCAAGACCACGATCACCAGCGGCATCGTCGCGGCTCTCGCCGCGCGCGGCCTGCGCGTGCATCCATACAAAGTCGGCCCGGATTACATCGACCCGGGATACCTCGGCCTCGCCGCGGGCAGACGCGCCGACAACCTCGACACCTGGCTCACCGACGAGGCGGCGATGAAAAAAATCTTCCTCTCCGCCTCCGAAGAGGCGGACATCTCGATAATCGAGGGCGTCATGGGACTCTACGACGGCGGGCGCGGCGGCATCAGCAGCACCGCGCAGATCGCGAAGGCCCTTAACGCCCCCGTGCTGCTCGTCATCGACGTCCGTTCGATGGGCGAGAGCGCGGCGGCGATCGCCAAAGGCTTCCGCGACTACGACCCGGAGGTCGACCTTCGAGGCGTGATCGTCAACCGCTACGGCTCCGAAAACCACAGAGAGATGGTCTGCGAGGCGATAAAACGTCTCGGCCTGCCCGTCGTCGGCGCCGTGCCGCGCAGCAGGGAGGCGGAGGTGCGCGAACGCCACCTCGGGCTGCTGCCGGTGGAAGAAAACGGCAACCGCGAACACATCGAAAACGTCAGGAAGATGATCGAACCGGCCATCGACTTCGATACGCTCCTGAAAATCGCCCAAAGCGCCCCTCCTCTCAGGGCGGAAGACAACGCCGCGCCGCGCTCGGAAAAGAGGGTAACGATCGCCGTAGCGCGCGACGAGGCCTTCTCCTTCTACTACCCCGAAAGCATCGCCGTCCTCGAGGCGGCGGGAGCGGAGATCGTAAACTTCAGCCCGCTCAACGACGAAAAAATCCCCGACTGCGGCGGCCTCATCTTCGGCGGCGGCTTCCCCGAGGTCTTCGCGGCGCGCCTTGCGGCAAACACCGCGATGAAAGAGTCTATCGCAAAGGCCGCGGCCTCCGGTATGCCCATATACGCCGAATGCGGCGGCTTCATGTACCTCACGCGCGAGATAAAGGACTTCGACGGCGCGGCGCACCGCATGTGCGGCCTCATCCCCATGAGCTGCAAAATGAACGACAGCCTGCGCACCGTCGGCTACGTCACGGCAAAGGCACTCTCCGACAACGTCATCGCGAAAAAGGGCGAAGAACTGCGCGGCCACGAATTCCACTTCTCCAGCGCCGAGCCCGACTGCGAGATCCCCCACGCCTTCCAATTCACCAAAAACCGCACCGGCGAAAGCTACAACGCCGGTTATGCCAAAGACAACATCTTAGGTTCATATCTTCATCTGCACTTCGCCGGCTTCCCAAAGGCAGCGGAAAGGTTTGTGGAGAGGTGTTGGGAGTATAATAGGAAATCTCTGCTAAATTATAAAAGGCCTTAACTTTCAATGTCATATAAATAGAGATCATAAGAATAAATTCATAGCCTATGTTGACTACATAAAAGGTATAACAAAAGCAATAGGGGAAATATTCCCCTAAGATTCATCATCAGGAACTTGAGGTCAGTATATTCCGTGTCAACAATATAGGATGCGGAAGATTTTAAGAACATCGGGATATAAAACACCAAATGATAAGATCCTCTTGGCGTTTAGTAGCATCTTACCGTATTTTTTGACAGTTTACCGGAAATAAAAAAATCATAAATACCACAAACGCAATATAATCCTTAAGCTATACAATGCGTACAATGCTCAAAAGACATGGAGTATTTACTAACAATAAGTCAAGAATGAAAATTATATATCTACCCCTGAGAAAGATCTCCTACTGAATGGGCAAAGCCGCTGTAAATCAGTTTTTCTGATTTACAGCGGTTGATTTAGAATTATATCTTTTCTAATATACTCCGAAAATAGCTACATTTATGCTAGTGGGTTAAAATTTTTATTGGTTAGGTTTGTAAGATGATTTTTTAAACTTTCGCCTGTTCTCTCCGCTAATTTTATTGTAGCGCTTTCTCCCCTAAAATTATTGGATTCATCAAATACAGATTGTTCTTCTGTTAAACCCAATAAACAGTGTAGCTCTTTAATTACAAACCTTATATACTCTTGATTAAATTGTTTTCTGGCCTCCAAAGCGTGCTGCCAAAAGACACAAAATAGTAGCAATATATACCTAAGGCCACTAATCTTCGTCATCGTATCCTTTCCTGGTTTTCTGAAAGAAAGATGATAATAGATTTCCCATCCCTCAAGATATATACTTAACACCTTTAATTTACCTCTGTCATCTAATGGGTTACCACCTGCATTTATAGTTTCTGGCATAGATTTTTTTAGAATTTTTATCAACTCTTTTGCCTTATATCCTTTTACAATTCGTTCGGCTCCCATTATAATTCGCCCTTTTAATGGGGATTGCTCTTCCGTGTTGAGTAACCCTATAAGGGGATAATACTCTTTTTCATCACTACTTAACAAATGTAGTTTTTCCCTTAAATATAAGAGTAAATTACCACTTACAGCTTTTTGTTTTTCATTAGTAACCATAAAGAGCATCCGTCTAGTGTGTAAGTCAGGATATTCAAATACAGAAAAAGTAAGTTCGTAGACGATGTCATCTTTAAAATCAGGACTTCTATATTCATCCCTAAAAGCAAAAAGTCTATGTTGTCCGTCAATTATTTCTATTGAACCTTTATACTGCTCAAGTTCATGAATAGAATCTGGCATTTCGATATAATACAATGTAACAGTTTTTTTTGTATGTTCGTCTTTACGTTCAATAGTTACTGTCTCATTCTGGATTTTTAATCTCTCCTTCTTTGTTGCCAACATCACCGATCCAGGCAGAAGTCCTTCGCTTTTTGCATTAGCAACATACTCTGCGATTTCTTGTAAATGTCTTTTTTCTAAAGGTCTCTGTGCCTCTTGTGTTTCTCCAACTTCAATGTCATCAGCCATTTTTGATAACTTTTTCGCATCATACTTACCTGTATAAAAAATTGTGTTACGTTGCTGAATCTTTTCTAGGTAAACTTTCTTCATAGCAGACCATTCCCCCTAATATTCGTTTATCATCCTTGATATTATTTGTTTAATATTTGTTGCAATGCGATTGTTTTTTTGTTTATTACATCTCGCACACAATATTTGGTAATTATCATTTAGCTCATCACCAACGAAATCCCACGGGATTATGTGGTCTAGTTGAGCATTTGAAAGATTTAATGGTTTGCCACATAAAGCACATCTTTTATTTTGTTTATTCCAAATTCCAGTTCTTATTTCTTTAGAAATTGATTTTCTCGTTTCTTTTTTTCTAAGGGCAGCACGTAAACAACCATCAATCCATGTTATATCCTCCTGGGACATTTCATAATTTTTAAAAAATATAGATATTATTTTTCTAACAGCGTCACAATTATCGCGATTTTGTTGATATATTCTAATAATTCTATGCATTTTCTTTTTGTCGCTTTTCATACCTAAATAAATCTTTTCAAAGATATATTCTCTTACATCTTTATGTAACGCCCTCATGATATCATTAACACTAATATTATTGTTGCTTAAAAAAACTGCATAAACATCATCCACAACATCACCCCTTATCATTCTAACATATGTAATATATTAAAGATACGATATTTTTAAATTTAGATCTAAATATACAATATTCACAGGACAAGATATTTGTAATATAAACTTTAAAATTTGTATAAGTAAATCACGTCCAAGAAATAATAAATATTTCTACGTGCAGAATAAAATTATTTGTTGGAAAACTTGCAAAAACAGGACACGGTCCTACGCCATAAATATGACAAAAACGTTACATCCCTCAATATAAAAGTCACCATTGGAAGTCATGAAGAAGATTTTTAAGTCAAGATATTAACATATGTTTAATGATCCGACACAAAATAACAATCTATCTGTTTCACACCTTGTTATCCCCGTCACTTGCTGTTAAAATAGAATAAATTCAGGTAATGTCCCGTCTCTGCGGTTTTTTCCGTATGGAGGGGTACACATCAAATCACATTACTGTCCGAGGCGGAACAATCCGCGCGGAGAGAAAGGATGATCGAATATGTACAGCAAAACGGAGTTTCAGGATTCATCTTTCATTGACGACGCTGAGATATTAAGTTCGCTTGCGGAGGCAAAAGAAACCGCAAAGGATGCTGGCGCGGTGCGCGCCATTCTTGATAAGGCGCGCTCCTGCAACGGCCTAACCCACCGTGAAGCAGCGGTGCTTCTGGAGATCGACGACCCGCAGCTGGAACATGAGCTTTACGCGCTCGCGAAGGAGATCAAAGAGCGCATCTACGGCAGGCGCATCGTGCTCTTCGCGCCGCTCTATGTCGCTAACCACTGTATCAACGGCTGCGTTTACTGCGGCTTCCACGCCGGTAATAACGCGATGTGCCGCAAGAAGCTGACGATGGAAGAGATCGATCAGGAGGCCGACGCGATCCTCGCCCTCGGCCATAAGCGCATCGCGATGGAGGCCGGAGAGGACCCTGTAAATATCCCCCTCGATTACATCATCGAGTGCATGAAACGCGTCTACGCCTATAAGAACAGCCGCGGCGACTCGATACGCCGCATCAACGTCAACATAGCGGCGACCACCGTTGAGGAATACCGGCGGCTGAAGGCCGCGGAGATCGGGACCTTCATCCTCTTCCAGGAGACCTTCCACCGTCCCACCTACGCGAAGATGCATCCGAAGGGGCCGAAGAGCAATTATGACTGGCATACGACGGCGCTGCACCGCGCACAGGAGGGCGGCATTGACGACGTGGGCACGGGCGTGCTCTACGGGCTCTACGACTATAAATACGAGACTGTCGCCCAGCTGCTCTACGCGGAGTCGCTGGAAAAGATGTGCGGCGTCGGGCCTCACACTATCTCCGTGCCGCGCATGCGCGAGGCCGAGGGCGTCGATATGGAAAAGTTCCCATATCTACCCACCGACGAACAGTTCCTGCGCATCATCGCCGTCATCCGCGTCGCCACCCCTTACACGGGGATGATCCTCTCGACACGCGAAACGCCGGAGACGCGGCGCAGGGCGCTTGACCTCGGCATCTCCCAGGTAAGCGCCGGCTCGTGCACCGGCATCGGCGGCTACCACAAGGAGATCGGCCAACCGGAACAGCCGGACACGGCGCAGTTCAAGGTCTCCGATGAACGCACCCCGGACGAGGTGTTGACCTGGCTCTGCGAGGACGGCTATATTCCCAGCTACTGCACGGCCTGTTACCGCCAGGGGCGTACGGGCGACCGCTTCATGTCTCTCGCGAAGTCGGGGCAGATCCGCAACATCTGCCAACCAAACGCCCTGCTCACCTTCAAGGAATATCTGATCGGATACGGCTCCGACCATTTGAAGGAGCTCGGCGAAAAGGTGATCGCCGGAGAGGTTGAAAAAATACCGAGCGACAAGATAAAGACGCTGACGAAGGAGCGCCTGCATAAGCTCGAAGAGGGCGCGCAGGACCTGTATTTCTAACCTTTACATAACAACGGAGGGGCCGCGATGTGAACCGCTGCCCCTCTGTCTATTTTTGACTGTTTCTCTATTGTAAAAACGACCGTAAATAGTCGTCGACCTGGTCAAAGTCGATCAGGAAGGCGTCGTGGCCGTTCTCGCTCTCTATCTCTTCGTAGTAGGCGGCGACACCGTTTTTCGCGGCGGCGCGCACCGCCTCCTCCACCTGCCAGTTGGGAAACAGCATGTCGCTTGAGATGCCGAGGCCGAGCAGTCTGCGCCCCGCAAAACGTTTCCAGCCCTCGTCGAGGCCGCCGCGCCCCGCGCCGATATCATGCAGGTCCATCATCTTCGTCAAATAAAGATAGCAGTTGGCGTCGAAACGCTTGACGATCTCTTCACCGTGGTAATGGAGGTAGCTTTCGACCTGGAACTGTCCGTCCCAGTCGCGCGTGGAACCCTGCGCCATTTCGCGCATGTAGCGGTGGGAAAATGACTGCTCGCTCTTGTAGGTTATCATTGCGAGCATCCGCGCCGCCGCGAGGCCGTTCACCGGCCCCGCGCCCTCGTAGTCGCCGTCCGCCCAGAGGGGATCGCTTTTGATGCTCTGCCGCTGCACGGCGTTGAAGGCGATCGCCTGCGGATAGAGGCGGTCGGGTGCGGCGATCAGCGCGCAGCGCGGCACATCTTCGGGGAAGGAGACGGCGTATTCCAGACCGATCATGCCGCCGAGCGAGCCGCCGATGACGGCGTACAGCCGCTCTATCCCCAGCGCGCGCAGCGCCTCCCTCTGCGCGAAAGCAGTGTCGCGCGGTGAAAGGATAGGAAATCTCATCGCCCAGCGTCTGCCGTCCGCGGGATTTTCAAAGAGCGGCGAGGTGCTGCCGTAGGGGCTTGCGAGGTTATTGAAACAAATGACGCAGTATTTGCGCGTATCCAGCGCCTTGCCGACGCCGACGACGGCGCCCCACCAGGGCTCGGGCTCGCCGGGGCGTCTCTCGCCCGCGAGCCGGTGGCTGCCGGTCAGAGCGTGACAGACGAGAATGACGTTCGCGCCGTCCGCCTCCGCCTCGCCGTAGCGGCTGTAGACCTGCTCCAGCCTCTCAAAGAAGGCGCCGGAGGGCAGCGTTATGTTTTGCAGCGAGACGGAGCCTGTCTCCTCTTTCATCGTTATTTTCCCGCCGCCTCAAGACCCTTTTCAAGGTCCGCGATGATGTCTTCCACATTTTCTATACCGACTGAGAGGCGCAGCAGGCCATCCGAGAGTCCAGCCGCCGCGCGCTGGGCCGTCGTCAGCTGGCTGTGCGTCGTACTGGCGGGGTGGATTATCAGCGTGCGCGACTCGCCGAGGTTCGCCATGTGACCGATGAGATAGAGGCTGTCGACGAGCTTGCGCCCCGCCACCACGCCCCCCTTGACGCCGAAGGCGATCATGCCGCCGCAGCCGTCTTTGAGGTAGACCTTCGCCATGTCGTTCTGCGGGTGGCTGGCAAGCCCCGGATAGCTGACCCACTCAACCATCGGATGAGCCTCGAGGAAACGGGCCACCGCAAGGCCGTTCGCGCTGTGACGCTCCATACGCAGGCCAAGCGTGCCGAGCGAGAGGTGCAGCAGATAGGCGTCAAAGGCCGAGGGACAGCCGCCAAGGTCGCGCAGGATCGCGGCGTGGAGCTTCGCGGCAAGCGCAGCCTTGCCGAAACGCTCGGTAAATACAATGTCATGATAGGCTCTGTCTGGCTTCGCAAGTTCGGGGAATTTGTCGGGATAGGCGGCCCAGTCAAAGTTGCCTCCGTCAACGACGGCGCCGCCGATGAGGTTGCCGTTGCCCGAGATATATTTCGTCGTCGAATATACTACGACGTGCGCCCCCCATTCGATGGGACGGCAGAGCGCGGGCGTCGCGAAGGTGTTGTCGATAATGAGCGGCACTCCCTGACGGCGCGCGATACGCGAAAGCGCCTCCAGCGGCGCGACATTCATCATCGGGTTGCCGATGATCTCGGTGATGATGCCGCGCGTCTCGTCATTGACCGCCTGTTCCACCTGGCATGGGTGGTCGCTGTCGACGAGGATCGTCTCCACGCCGAAGCGCGAGAAGATATTCTGCAGCAGCGTCAGCGTCCCGCCGTAGACCTTGCGCGAGACGACCAAATTCGTGCCGGAGGAGCAGAGCGCCGTGATAAGATGGGCAAAGGCCGCCTGCCCCGAGGAGGTGGCCAGCGTCCCCACGCCGCCCTCGAGAGCGTTCAGCCCCGCCTCAAAGGCCTGAACGGTCGGATTGGCCAGCCGCGAGTAGATAAAACCATCCTCTTCAAGGTTGAAGAGCCCCGCGGCATGGGCGCTGTCGTGGAACTGGAAGGCAGAGGAGGCATAGATCGGCAGCCCCGCCGCTCCCGTCGCTGAATCGCAGCTCCAGCCCGAGTGGAGCGCCTTAGTCATAAAACCGCGTTTTTTATTATCATCCATCAAAATATCCCCCTTAAAGTAATAAAAAAGGCTCTGCTTAAAAAAGCAGAGCCGACTGAACAGATTACGAAAATTTTCGTCTACTGTCTCAGAGTGGCTCTGCCGCTATCGCACATCATCATGCACATCTGCATATATGAAAAGTTTCTCACGCAAAGCCCTCCCGATAAAATAGAGTTTCAAACATTCTAACGGCGCGGCCGCCGCTTTGTCAAGCAGCAAACATAAAACACAACGGCAGATACATCAAACTATTTGACAGACATTGGGCAGTCCGCGATACCCGGCAGTGACATCTTTCTTATAAGGTAATTTACTACAAACGCTGCGAAAACGATAAAAATGACGCTGCTCTGCGGCGCGGCCACAGGCAGCTGACTTTCATACCTTCACACCGAGCCCGCTGTCGAAACCGGCCTAAACCGCCACCGTTTATCGTTATTTTTACCCTCCGGCCATATTTGATTTTTCCTATAGTAGAGGCAAGCAAAGTACAGGGAGGGATTTTTATGAACGAAAGCCCACGCGAACGCGTATGGGTCGTAACGAGAATAGACGAGGGGCGCGTCACCGAGGCGGATGTCTTTGACAACGGCTCCGACGCGGAAAATTTCGCCGGAGAGATGTCCGTCGACACTGACAATCTTACCGGCCTTTTTCAGGTATTGGAGAGTTCTCTTCACCGCCGCAGCCTGGAGAAGGATATCTCCGTGCCCAAACCGCTCGAAAGGCTGGTCGGCGCGCTCTATAACGACCTGGCGCTCGACGGAGACACTGGAGAGGCGGCGAAATACATCGCCGCGCACAAGCCGGAGCTCATCGAAGAGGCCGACCGCGCCGCCAGGGAACACCTCATCGACATACTTAAGGAAAAGGGGCTGCTGGTATAGCCCGCCGGCGCTGCGCTCCAAGGTAATTTTTCCAGAACTTCCCGATAGGCCCGCAGCCTGGCCGGGAAGTTTTCTTTTGCTTTTTATTCATTACCAGACATCAAAAAACAAACATTTCCCAAAAATTTCTTGGCAAAACAGACTCTTTGTCTGCTTTTTGTGCATCGTTCTTTCTTTGTCAATACCGCATATGACTTCTTTATATTAGTCTAGTACAGGAAAGGAGGGAACTTCTTCGGCGGCACCGATAGGTAAATGGTAAAAACACGCCATTTTTCCTGCTTATATTTCTTCTCAAATTTTCTTAGTGTGGCAATATGTCAAAATTCTGGTTCTATTAAGGAGTGTTACTTTGTGAAAGACAGCACTAATACAAACAGATGGGCCATTTTATTTTTCGGCATGATCTGCATGCTGATTATGGGCGTATGTTATACATACAGCCTCTTTCAGCCATATGTGATGAAACATTTCAGTGTAGATTCGCCCAGCGCGAGCCTTCCGTTCACAATCTTCATTGCCGTCTTCTGTGTCGGCAACTTCGTTGGCGGGCGTATGCAGCAGAAAACCACTGTCAAGCTGACCCTCGTCGTCGGCTATATTCTCATGGTCCTTGGCTGGCTGCTCACCGCCATCCTTCCCTCGGACATGTTCTGGGCGATGTTCATCACCTTTGGCGGTCTCTTTGGCATCGGCGACGGCATCGTCTACAATGTCATCGTCTCTCTGATGCCCAAGTGGTTTGTGGACAGAAAGGGGCTGGCCTCGGGACTGACGCTGGCGATGCTGGGACTTTCGGCCACAGTATTCAGCCCAATCGTGAGTCAGTGGCTGAAAAATTACGGCTTTTCAAAATCCTTTATGGCGGTGGCGATGGTATATGCCGCGGTGGGAATCTTCGGCACCCTGACGATGAAAAATCCGCCCAAAGACTATATGTCCGATTACACGGGGACGGGAGCCATCGTTACCACGAAGAAGCAGTATGAGGTAAGCGAAGTCTTCCACGTAAAGGAATTCTGGACGCTGATGGGACTCTATTTCTGCGCCGTCCCGGCGTATCTGCTGCTGAGCGCGATATTCGTCAGCTACGGCGCGGACAGAGGGCTGACTGCCGCAATGGCTACGCTCGGCGTAAGCGCGGCGTCGCTCTGTCAGGTTGGAGGGCGCTTCGTGATCCCCACGGTCAGCGACAAGATCGGCCGCAAATCCGCCTTCGCCGTCAGCTTCCTGATCGCGGCGCTCGGAGTCGCAATGCTGACGATCTCAACCGGCAATCTGTATGTGCTCTGTTTCTGCCTCCTCAGCTTTTCATACGGCGGTACGCAGGCCTGCTTCGCTCCGATCGCCGCTGACAGATTCGGTACTAAGAATGTCGGCACAATACTCTCACTGACGATGATAGGCTTTGGCCTGGGCTCTATCGGAGCCTCCTTGATGGCAAAGGTCGTCGGTACTTCCACCGCCTTCATCTGCGCTGGCGTCGTTTCGCTGATCGGCATCGGACTCGTATGCACACTCCCCAGCCCAAAGAAGGCCAGGGAACAGGGCGTTTAATAAATATATGGCCTCAGACGGCACGTGAAAGACGCCAGACTGGGGATAACGGTAAAGGCAGGGGCTTGTCATGGCAACTTTGGAAGAAACAGTTTACCGTCCGCCGCTCGAAAACGAGAGCGCGTTACTGGAAATATCCCTTGGCTGCAGCTACGGAAGATGCACCTTCTGCCGCTACTCCGACGGGAATACGCCGCTGCAGCTCCTATCGCCGGAGATGCTCTGCGAGAATCTGGAAGAGCTCGTTGCCCAGGGAGAGCAGGCTAAGCGGATGTTTCTTCTGGGCGGCAACGTCCTGGCCTTCAAAAGCCGCTATCTGACGGATATATTCCGTCTGGTCCGCCGTTACCTTCCAGGCGTTACGCAGTTCTCAATGTACGCCAGGGCAGACGACGTTGCACAGAAGAGCGATGAACAGTTGGAAGAGCTGCGGCGTGGTGGGTTAGATACACTCTATATCGGCGTAGAATCCGGAAACGCGCGGATTCTTGAAAATTGCCGTAAAGGCGAAACACCGGAGGAGATTGTCGCGGCACTCCACCGGCTCGACAGGGTAGGACTCAGCTATGGGCTCAGTTCCATTCTCGGGCTTGGAGGCAGGGAAATGTGGTGGCAGAACGCGTTGGATACGGCTGCTCTGTATAACGAAGTCAATCCAATATCTATTAGGGTAATGACACTGACTCCAATAGCGGGCACGCCGCTTGCGGTCGAAGCCGCCTCCGGCAGTTTCCGGCCGCTGACGCCGCGGCAGGCGCTTGAGGAAGAACGGCTGCTGCTTGAAGCGATCTCTAAAACGCACGCTCCCTGCCTGTTTGTCGGCACACACGTTTCAAACTCCGTCCCCGTAAAGGGAATGCTGCCGCGGGATCGTGACAGGATGATAGAGGCGCTTTCAAACGCCATCGCCGGAGCGGACGACAAAGATCTTGCACAAGACGGAGCCATAGAGTGGTAAGTCCTACCCCGCGCAGGAACGCGCAGGTTATTAGAAACAGCACAGACACGCAAGCGTATCAACAATAAGCATCATCTAACATCTAAATTGGAACGAAGGGAAGTGCGTGAAATATGGGCAAAAGACTACAGCTTGATTATGTCAATGTTCACGACGTTCGGTTCGGCAGTGAAACATCTCTGGCGGACGGCGTCCTCACTATCAACAAGGAGGAGCTGCTTCAAACAGCGGCAAGCGACCTGTTCGGTTCGCTCGATATCCAGTTGGTAAGGCCCGGCGAAAACTGCCGTATCCTCGGCATCCACGACGTCATGCAGCCTCGCTGCAAGGCCGACCATCCGGAAGAGTCCTATCCAGGCATATGGGGCAAGCTGGCTCCGATGGGAGAGGGGCGTACCGTAGCCCTTAAGGGAGTCGTCGTCTCCGATATCTACTACGCGAAGTGCAATATTAAATATTACCTGGATATGGGGGGCCCCTGCGCCAAATACAGCAACTTCTCAAGGCACTTCCATATCTGCCTGGACGCGACGCCGGGCGAGGGCGTTTCGGACGCGAGCTACGCTGAGGCGCTGAAACATGCCTCGCTGTCGATCAACGTTCATCTCGCAAAACTGGCTATCAACATGAAACCGGATGAGAGCGAAGTCTTTGAGCGCGAACCTATTCCGTCAGAGAAAAAACTCCCCAAAGTCGCCTATCTGGTTACACACATGGCCTCGCACGATACGTGGAATTTCCTTTACTACGGGCAGAGCGCCCTTAACTTCCTGCCGATCGTGGTACAGCCCACGGAGATCCTTGACGGCGCGATGGTCTGGCGTTACTGGGAACCTAACTATTATCTGCAAAACGAAGTTTACATCAAAGAACTTATGAAGCGTCACGGCAAAGATCTTGAATTCGTCGGCGTCGTCTTCGCCAATAATGTGATGAAAATCGACGCAAAAGACACCATGGGGATGATCGCGGCCACACTGTGCAAAGATACGCTGCAGGCGGACTGCGTTATGCTCAACAAATCCGGTATGGGCCACTGTCAGCTTGATTCGGCGCTGACATTCAACTGGTGCCAGCGGCTCGGCATGACGACTGTGCTGAACCTTTCGGCTGTCTCCAACGACCAGCCGGGAGACATGCTGGTTATCGCGGACCCGAAGGTAGACGCGGTCATCAACAGCGGCAGGAACTGGGATCTCGACCATCCCCGGGTCGAACGGCTTGTCGGCGAAAAAACAAACGTCCCCTGTCTGCTTGGAGTAGATCCATGGGGTCCCTTTAAGCATACGACAAATTTCTGCTATCAGGGCATATGGTCTCAGCTCGGCGATTACTATATGACAACTGACAGCGACATCAGGCAGGAGGTGCAGAAAAATGACTAAAAAGAGAGTTGTTCATTACATCAACCAGTTTTACGCGGGGATGGGCGGCGAAGATACCGCAAGCGTAGGCCTCTCCGAAAGAGACGGCGCCGTCGGCCCGGGAGCGGCTCTTGCTCTGGCGCTCGGCGATGATTATGAGATCGTTAAGACCATTATTTGCGGCGACAACACCATCGCGGAGCATACGGAAGAAATCCTCCCGCAGATCGTAAAAATAGTAAGCGACGCGAAGGCCGACCTCTTCGTCGCCGGTCCCGGATTCAACGCCGGACGTTACGGCCTGGGCTGCGGCGCCACCACGGCCGCGGTCACGGAACAGCTGAATATTCCCGCCGTAACAGCGCTCTATGCGGAAAACCCCGGCACGGACCTTTACAAAAACCGCTGCTATATCCTCCAGAGCGACAATAACGCGCGCAATATGACGTCGGTCATAAATCAGATTGCCGGCTTCGCAAAGCGCCTGATCGCGGGCGACGCGATACAGGACGGCAAAGCGGAGCGTTACCACGGCAGCGGACCGGCAGTCGCCATTGATTACGCCATTCCGGCCGCGGAGCGCGGTATCAATATGCTGCTGGCAAAGCACGACGGAAAGACATACCGTACCGAGGTCATCATGCCCAACCACGAAGAGATACCGATCCCCTCTCTCAGCAAACCGCTTTCACAGTGTAAGATAGGGCTGGTCACCGACGGCGGCCTGGTTCCTGCCGGCAACCCGGACAATCAGGTCCCGACAAATTCCAAGGCATACAAGCGCTACTCGATCGACGGTATGGAAACTCTGGACGCGAAAGACTGGGAGGTCAGCCACCAGGGATACAATAACGCCTTCGTACTTCAGGACCCCAACCGGCTCGTGCCGGTCGACGCCCTGCGCAAGATGGTAAAGGAGGGCGTGATCGGCAGTCTGGACGACGTCTTTTATTCGACGGCGGGAGTCATGACCCCGATGGAAAAATGCAAAGAGTTCGGTGAAGGGATCGCCAAGGCGCTAAAAGAGGCCATGTGCGACGCCGCGATCGAGACCTCTACCTGAGGCACGAGCAGTCGTGGCGGGTCCATGATCACAAAAGAAATCCAGCGAGCCGGAATTCCGGTAATCCAGGTGACAAACCTGACGAAGATCGCGGAAGGAATGGGCTCAAACCGTATTCTCCGCGGCAACAGCGTACTTCATGTATTTGGCGATCCAACCCTTCCTCTGCCCAGCGAAAAAGCCTACAGAGAAAAAAGAGTCGAGCAGGCCCTTCACATGCTCGAAAAGACCCCTCCTGAGGGACAGCATGCCATAATCGAAGAATAACCGGTACGGCAAGATACCGCAGACGTTTTCAACCGCCGCCAGCGGAAAACCACCGCGGCGGCGGCTTTTAAGAAATTGGCCGCTGTAGCATTCACACAAAAATAAAAAATGTCTGTATATAGGTATAAAGTCGCAGAATGTTATAATACAGAATGTTATAATGCAGAATGTCATAATTTTGTTATCGATTGAGGAATGGCGCCGGGAGAAGGGACTCGAACGTTATGCCAAAAACAGAGATTACGAAGGCTGCGCTGGGCTCCTGCTTGAGAGAACTGATGGCGCAGAAAAGACTCAGCCAGATAACGATCAAAGATATTACCACTAAATGTGGGGTCAGCAGGAATGCCTTTTATTACCATTTTCGTGATAAATACGATCTGATCCACTGGATCTTTTATTCCGAGACCCTGCCCGTAATCAATACCTTCTCCGATCCGGACCGCTATCTGGATGGTTTTGTCTGCCTTTGCAAATATATGCTGGAAAACCGTGAATTTTACATGGAGGTCTTTCATTACGTAGGACAAAATTCCCTCTCAGAATCGCTTGTAGAATCATACTTTGAGCTGATGAAAATACACATCCTCACGGTATATGCTCAGATAGGATACAGGCTGGGAGAAGATGAACTGTATATTTTGGCCCGCCTTGAGGCGTACGCCTACGTGGGCATCATCATGGAATGGGTCAAAGGCGGCATGCATGAGAACTACATGATCTATTTTGAAAAGCTGAAAAAAGTCAAGACCGGGCTGACCTTCCCCCTTGAGCCCACAGAAATGACAGAGTATACTGTAGCAAAACGGGAATTCGATCTGAGGAGAAAGACCATATAATCCTTATTTTAGTTTTCTGACCGACAGAGAAACGACTGGCCAGGCTTATTATCGATAAGATACAGTGATAATCGTTCTGGCGTTAGACAGATTGCGAGGAAATTACTTTGCCTAAACAATATGCGGATATTGTATGGAATCCGGCACATCACAGAAGTAACGGAGAGAAACAGCCAGCAGTGTGCGGTCTCCAGGATATTGACTACCAAGTTCCCGCCGCAGTCAGGGGAATCGACATGTTGCTGGCTAAATTTCGCGGAGAATCCTACCGCAGCGAAGTATGTATCTCTCCGTCGCAGGAGGTGCCTATGCCAACGCTGTCTAAAAAATTGTCTGAGGCAAAGATCGCCTTTGTGACGGACGGCGGGTTGGTTCCACGCGGAAATCCAGATAACATGACGCCTGTCGGTTCCGATAAGTTCTGCATTTACTCCTTCTTGGGAAAAGATACTTTAATGCCCGAGGAATACGAGGTGAGCCACCAGGGCTACGACAATAAATACGTGACGGAGGACCCCAACCGCCTGGTACCGCTTGACGCGGCACGCAAAGCAGAGACGGCCGGGCGCATCCGCAAAGTATCCGACACGTTCTACTCCACCGCCGGCGTAATGGTTTCCGTCGAAAACAGCCAGGAGTTCGGCCGCAAAATCGCAGTTTCCCTGCGTGAAAGTGAGACCGACGGCGTGATCCTCACCTCAACCTGCGGTACAAGCTCCAGATGCGGCGCCTACATCGCCTGTGAGATCGAGCGCGTAGGCATCCCCGTCGTACACGTCACCAACCTCACTCAGATATCAGAATGGGCAGGCTGCAGCAGGATTCTTAGAGGGAATAACATCAGCCATGTATTCGGCAGGCCGGAATTACCTCCTGAACAGGAATATGAATGGAGAGAGCGGCTTTTTAACAAGGCATTGGAGCTGCTGGCGTCGGTACCGGACGACAACTCCTGCCTGATAGTAAATATGGAACAATAATATAATTATCCGATAAAATAGCCTCATATAACACATCTGCCAAAAGAAACCGCCAATTCCCCGTCCATCCTTTATGCTATATAATGGCAAGGATGAAAGCGGGGAATAAATTTTGGAATTATTCAGCTCTATACCACTCTTCGGAAGTATCGCCAACGCTCTTTTCATAGTATGCGGCGCACTCGCGGGGCTGCTGCTCCGCAAAAAGATCCCGGCAAAGATAATGGAGCTGCCCGTCCAGGGCATGGCGCTCTTCGTGGTGACGCTCGGCGTCGGCATGGCGATAAAGACACAGCAGCCGCTGGTGGTCATCGCAAGCATCGCCCTCGGCTCGCTCATCGGCGAACTGATGAATCTTGAGGGCGCGCTTGAGGCGGCGAGCATGAAGCTGGAGAAACGTATTGGAGACGGCGCGAAGGGCTTCTCCACCGGCTTTATAACGACAAGCCTCATCTACTGCACCGGCTCGATGGCGGTGCTTGGCGCCTTTGAAGAGGGGCTCGGCGGCTATCCTTCGCTGCTTCTCGCGAAGGGGCTCATCGACGGCCTCACCTCCGTGGCGATGGCCGCCTCGCTCGGCTTCGGTGTGATCTTCTCCGCCGTTCCCGTTTTTCTCTATCAGGGGCTGCTGACCCTCGCCGCCGGCTGGATACAGCCCTTTATGTCCGAGGCCGCCGTCACGGAGATGAGCGCCACCGGAGGGCTCATGCTCATGGGCATCGGCATCAACCTGCTGGGTTTTATGAAGATACGCGTGATGAATATGCTCCCCGGCCTTGTAGTCGCGGTCATACTTGTAAGGTTATTTTTTTAGGCTTTTTTGTTCATAAAACCAAATAGTTCTTTTCTTCCCTAAGTTTTACGTGGAAATTATGTGAATTCTATAGTATTTTCTGGAATTCACAAATATAACCTTATTTGTGACCCCTTTACGGGAAAACTAATCAGGAATACAATATCTATGTAAGATAAAATTTGTCCGTAGGGATATAATTTTAACGTTACCGCCCGACGAGGGCAAATATACTAAGGGGGTTTTTTGTATGGCCGTACAGAAACGTACTTCCACCAACGTACTTCTTGACACAGCGTTGAAGAATTTCTATGCAGCAGCAGAGGAGATGGGACTTGAAGACGGTCTCGTCGAGGTAATGAGCCGCCCCGAGCGCGCTATCTGCGTCTCGATCCCTGTCCAGATGGACGACGGTTCAGTAAGAGTTTTTAACGGTTATCGCGTACAGCATTCAACAGTCTGCGGACCCGCCAAGGGCGGACTTCGCTTCCACCCCGACGTCAACCTCGAAGAGTGCGAAGCTCTCGCCAGCCTTATGACCTGGAAGTGCTCGCTCGCCGGTATCCCTTACGGCGGAGGCAAGGGCGGAATCTCCGTAGATCCCTTCGAGCTCTCACCGCGTGAGCGTGAGACGATGACCCGCACCTTCGCGGCCCGCATCGCCCCCTTCATCGGCGACTGGACTGACGTTCCCGCTCCCGACGTCAACACCGGCGGCCCCGAAATGGTCTGGATCATGGACACTATCTCCAAGCTCCGCGGCCACCTCGAACCCGGCGTAGTGACCGGCAAGCCCGTAGCCTACTGGGGCTCAAAGGGCCGCACCGCGGCAACGGGACTCGGCGTCGCAACCTGCATTCTTGAACTGCTCAAGACCCAGCATATCGACCCGAAGGATGCCACCGTCATCGTACAGGGCTTCGGCAACGTCGGAACCTACAACGCCCTCTTCCTCCAGGAAGCCGGAGCTAAGATAGTCGGAATCAGCGACATCACCGGCGGCTACTACAACCCGAACGGTATCGACGTCAAGGCGGCGAAGGCATACGTTGAGAAGCACCCGAAGCGTATCCTCGACGGCTATGAAGAGGCCGGACTTGTCAGAATGGACGGCGAAGCGATCCTCGAGCAGGAATGCCTCGTTCTTTCACCCTGCGCCCTCGAAGGCGTCATCAGCGACAAAAACGCCGACAAACTCAAGTGCAAATACATCGTCGAAGGCGCGAACGGACCTATCCGCCCCGAAGGCGACGCGATCCTTGACAAACGCGGCATCCTCGTCGTTCCCGACTTCCTCGCCAACAGCGGCGGCGTTATCGGTTCATACTTCGAGTGGGTACAGGACCTCGCCGGATTCTTCTGGACAGAGGAAGAGTACAACAACCGCCTCGTCCCGATCATGAAGGACAACTTCAAGAGAGTTTGGGACTACGCTCAGGAGCACAACGTGAAGATGCGCCGCGCGGCCTTCCTCGTCGCCATCAAGCGCGTTGCAGACGGTCTCAAGATCAAGGGCTTCTTCCTCTAATAGAGGACCGCTCTTACAATAAGCGACAGATAACAGGCGGCGCGGCCCTTCAGGACCGCGCCGCTTTCTTGACATCCGCACGCCGACGCCATATCTTTATACGGTCCAGGCGGCGGTAATTTTTATAAAAGCGCCGGGCTCGACACCGGGAGGCGGGCCGGCCCCCGCGAAGAATACCTTGGGAGCGTGCGGATGGGAGATCTCTTACGGCTTTATATCATATTTTTAAAAATCGGCGGCGTCACCTTCGGCGGCGGTCTTGCGATGTTCCCTATCCTGCACCATGAATTTATTGAAAAGCGCGGCTGGATAACGGAACGGGAGCTAACGGACTACTACGCCATCGGGCAATGTACGCCGGGAATAATCGCCGTCAACGTCTCGACCTTTGTGGGGAATAAGAGGGGCGGCCCTTTAAGAGGCATCATCGCCACCCTCGGCTTCGTCACCGTGCCGCTCGTCCTGCTGATCGCGATAGCCGCCTCGCTGCGCAGCTTCGCGCAGGTCCCCGTCGTCCGCAGCGCCTTCGCCGGTATCCGCGTCTGCGTATGCGTGCTGATCGTGAACGCGGTGCTGCGTCTCTGGAAAAACTCCGTCGTCGACCGCCCGACGCTGCTGCTCTTCGCGGCCGTCTTCGCCTTAAGCGCCGCTTCGGCCATTATGCCATTCTCCGTCAGTCCCGCCGTGATCGTTCTCGCCTCGCTGTTATTCGGCGTAATCTGGCAGCGGCGCATAAGGGGTAAAAAATGATCCTCCTGCTGCGGCTCTTCTATGAATTTTTCAAGGTCGGCCTCTTCGCAGTCGGCGGCGGACTTGCGACACTGCCCTTTCTTTACGCGCTCTCGTCTAAGAGCGGCTGGTTCACGGCGACCGATATCGCCGATATGATCGCCGTCTCCGAATCCACTCCAGGGGCGATTGGGGTAAACATGGCGACCTTCGCGGGCTACCTGACCGGGGGAATCCCCGGAGCGGTCCTCTCGACCGTGGGACTCGTACTGCCCTCGATAATCGTGATCCTGCTGATCGCGAACCTGCTCGACAACTTCCAGGAGCGCACCGTCGTCAAAGACGCCTTTTACGGCCTGCGCCCCGCCTCGATCGCGCTGATCGCCGCCTCGGGAATCAACGTCGTCGCCGTCACCCTGCTGAACCTCGATAAATACCGCTCTACGGGTGCGGCTGCGGACCTTTTGGCCTGGAAGGCGATCCTCTTAGGCATCGTCCTCTTCGCGGCCCAGAAGAGGCTGAAATGGAGCCCCGTAGCCTTCATCGCCATCTCGGCGGCGGTGGGAATAATCTTTAAGTTCTGAGCTTAAAGGGGCTATATTTAACATTTACTCTCTTTTATAATGTATTTCAAGATAAATCCGTAATATTTATAATAAAAACAGAAAATCCTCATAAAATCTCCATATTTAAGTTGTATATTAACTGCCAGAGACGTTACGGTCAGCGGATAATAGCAATTTGAGAATGATTTACAATGACGGCTTCAGCGGTACTTGCCGTCACCGTACCCACCGCAGCCGAACAACGACAGTGCAAGCAGTGCCGACGCATTGACAGCGGGAGCGATACTTGGCGCGGTGCTGACGACCGTCGTCAACAACGCAGCCTCAAATTAGGAGGAAGTAAATGAAAAAAATCCTGTTCGCGGGGCTCATTTTGATAATGATCGCGACGGTCTGCCTTTCGGAGACCGCCTTTGCGGAGAACTTAACCGAGGTTGACCGGACAGAGAGAAACATCGCCTGTCTCGGCGTCGGTTCGGTCCAAGACTGATACCGTCTACGACTGCGGAACGAGAAGAATCGAGGCGAACTAATTTTCCCCTCAGAGCTGGCGCGCCATCCCCGATAAGACGCTCGGCGCGATCGTCTATGACAAGATCATGGAGCCAGGTAAATAACAACGGCTTTTCAATATTACTCATTCACAAACACCCCTTCTTCAAAATGGCCGGACGGAGTCTCTCCCTCCGGCCATTACCTTTCGTTTTCGGCCCTTCGCCCCTAACATCATAGTTTTGTTTTATCGAATCATATATTCTAATATTTCTAATTTTTTAAACTAGCCTCTAACGTTAAAATACTTACAGCGGCTACGAAACGGCAGGCTGTCCGTTTATGCCACAACAAAATAATACGGGGGTGTTTTACATGATCTACGAGGAGAAGCAGCTGGAAGAGGAGGCGGTCAGATATACCGCGGCCCGCATGTGCGCGGCGGCGCGCACCGCCCCAAAGGGAAACGGCATCGACAATATCCTGACGGCCGTGCTTACTGGAAGAGACAAGGAGGCGCTGGCCGATAAGATGGACGAGATAGGCGTGCGCGACTTCGGGAAGGAAAAGGCCGCAGTCTGGTACGGGAGAGACACCGCCAACATCAGGGCGGCCCAGGCCGTCGTACTGATAGGGGCGAGGGAGTCATACCGCGGCGTCCCGCACTGCGGCCTCTGCGGATTCGGCGGTTGCGCGGCCTGCCAAGAGGCGGGAGGCCGCTGCGCCTTCACATATATTGACCTGGGGATCGCCGTATCCTCCGCCGCGGAGACCGCCGCCCTGGACAAGGCCGACAACCGCATCATGTTCTCCGCGGGGCGGGCCGCCGAAGAGGCGGGATATTGCGGGGACGACGTGCGCTGGCTCGGCATTCCCGTCAGCCTGTCGGGAAAAAATATCTTTTTTGACCGTAAAAGGCAAGTCCCCTGCCCTGCGTGAATATGGAATATCTACCGGCGGCGGGCGGACCAAAGAGGTCGGACTTTGCCGCCCGCCTCCGTCTGTCTTAAAGCGTATCCTTCATCAGGAGAATGAAACGCTCCATCGCGGGGCTCATCCATTTGTTTTTATGAAAGGCGCAGAGGACGGAGATGCGGCGGTCCCTCATCTTCGTCTCTATCTCATGCAGCTCGCCCTTCGCCAGCTCATCTTCGACGGTGAAACGCGGCAGGGCGGCTATACCGATGTTGCTCGCCACGCTGCGCTTGATCGCCCCCACGCTCCCCAGCTCCAAGACCCCGTTCAGAACGATGTCCCTTTCGGAGAGATAGCGCGAGCACATGATATAGTAGACATTGTCCCTCTCCGCGGTAATCAGGCTCACGTCTTTGCGCCGGTGCTTCGTAATAAAGTCCCGTTCGCGCAACTCGGGAGAACAGACCAGCGCGATCTCATATTCGGCTATCTTCTCGCGGTGGATACTATTGTTATAGCCGCCGACATCGTAATGAAAGCCGCAGTCGACCGCTCCGCTCAATATCTGGTCCCTTATGACAAAACAATTGTGCATCTGCAGACTCAGCCTCACGCGCGGAACCTCCTCGCGAAAGCGTTTCAGCGCCCTCTGCGACTTATAGGTCAGGAGCGTCTCCGGCATTGAGACCGTAAGCTCGCCGCCAAGCTCCCGGATATCCTTGCCGTATCTTTCGATGCTGGCGACCTCGTCCAGAATCGCATCTATATGCGGCAGTATCTCCTTTCCCGCCTGCGTGACCGCCATCTTCCGACCGATACGCTCAAAGAGCTTGACAGAGAGCGACTGCTCAAGCTGCTGTATCTGAAATGTGACCGTGGACTGCGAAAAGTTCAGCCGTTCGGCGGCGTTTTGAAAGCTGCCCTCGTCAATGATCGTCTTAAAGGTCCGAAGGTATTTCAATTCCATCGCGTCGACCTCCCTAAATAGTTTAATTTTATAGAACTATACCCTCTAATATTTCTAATTTTTTAATTCTAATTTTCATTGTAATATACAGCGAGCCAGGAGATAAATCAAGGCCAGTCCAGCGCCGGGGATGTCGCTGCAGTTTGTCAATATAAAGATCATCCTTTTCGGCATCACGGCGATGTCATCCTACATCCTGCCCTATTACCGAAGTTTGCCTGCCGTCACAGGCTTCATCCTTATGCTCGCGGCATCCGGCTTCATTGGAAGCTGCTGCTGGGCCGCCTTCGGCGCGGCTTTGAACGCCTCTCCTTCACAGCGGGCGGTTAGGCAATTTCTGACCGCCTATTACTTTTTATTTAAAATCATTTCAAAAGTTGACAAAACTATTAGCTTATGCTAACCTTAGCGGCGTAAATAAGTTAGTGGTATCTAACCACTTTACGTGAGACGGAGGTAATAACTATGATGCCTTTAATAATGGCCGACGCCGGTATGGTTTACGGAATCAAGAGGATCGGCGGCGAGGGCACTCAGAGACAGTTTATTGAGGGACTTGGCTTTGTCCCCGGAGCCGAAGTCGTAATCATATCAAAAAATGCCGACAATCTCATTGTCAGCATCAAGGGCTCGAGAGTCGCGATAAATAAAGACGTCGCCCTTAAAATCATGATTTGACAAGGAGAGGATCAGTTATGAAAACTCTGAAAGAGACAAGGCCCGGTGAATCCGTCAATGTCGTAAAGGTGCACGGAACGGGCGCGCTGAGACGGCGCCTGCTTGACATGGGCATCACCAAGGGAAGCCGCATTGACGTACTGAAGATGGCTCCGCTCGGCGACCCGATCGAGGTCACGATACGCGGGTACGAGCTCTCTCTAAGGAAGTCCGAGGGAGAGATGGTCGAGGTAGAGCCTATTATTTAAAGCTATGCGTGGGATTGTGCGTCTTACGCATTTTTAAATCTTATTCAGGTTAGTTTTTGCTAACCACAGGAGGAATTGGCATGATCAGAAAAATTGCTCTCGCCGGAAACCCGAACAGCGGCAAGACGACTTTATTCAACGCCCTCACAGGCGCCAACCAGTCGGTCGGCAACTGGCCGGGCGTCACGGTGGAAAAGAAAGAAGGGATCCTTCGCGGTAATAAAGATGTAAGGATCATTGACCTCCCCGGCATATACTCCCTCTCTCCCTACAGCCCCGAGGAGCGCGTCGCCAGGAATTACCTTAGAGACGAGGCGCCTGACGCGATAATCAACATCATCGACGGCAGCAACCTCGAGCGTAATCTCTACCTGACGACGCAGCTCGCGGAGCTCTCCATTCCGGTCGTGGCGGCGATCAACATGATCGACGTCGTGAAGAAGAGGGGCGAATCGATAGACTGCGCCAAGCTCTCCAAGAAGCTTGGCCTCCCCGTGGTCGAAATCTCTGCCCTCAAAGGTACGGGAATCGACACACTCGTTAAAGAGGCCTGCGCCGCCGCGGAGGAAAAAACAGCCCCCGTGTCGAAGCGGATCTTCCAGGGCTCCGTTGAAAAGGCGCTCGCGGAGGTAGAGATGGCCTTCGCCGACACCCTGCCCGCCGACCGCATCCGCTGGTACTCCATAAAACTCTTCGAGGGCGACTCTGAGGTGCTGGATGAGCTGAAAGACAACACTCGCGGCATCGAGAGGGCGGCCGCCGTCAGAGAACGCTGCGAGGCGGAATCTGACGACGACGCCGAGAGCATCATCACCAGCGAAAGATACGCCTACATCACCACGCTGATCAAGGAGTCGCACAAGAAACAGAGCGGACCGCGCCTCACGATGACGGACAAGATAGACGCCATTGTGACGAACCGCGTGCTGGCGCTGCCGATATTCGCGGCGGTCATCTTTGCGGTCTATTACATCTCGGTGACGACCGTCGGAGCCTTCGTAACCGACTGGACAAACGACGTCCTCTTCGGCGAGATCATCCCGCCGGCGGTCGAAGGGTTCCTCGCGGCGCTGAATGTGGCCGGCTGGCTCCAGAGCCTGATCCTAGACGGGATCATCGCGGGGGTCGGCGCGGTACTCGGCTTCGTGCCGCAGATGCTCGTCCTCTTCGCCCTGCTGGCGGTCCTCGAATACTCCGGATATATGGCGCGCGTCGCCTTCATCCTTGACCGGATATTCCGCCGCTTCGGCCTCTCCGGCAAGTCCTTCATCCCGATGATCGTCGCCACGGGCTGCGGTGTCCCCGGCATCATGGCCTCGCGCACGATAGAAAACGAACACGACCGGCGAATGACGATTATGACGGCCACCTTCATGCCCTGCGGCGCGAAGCTGCCGATCATCGCCCTCATCGCGGGAGCGCTCTTCAACGGCACCTGGTGGGTAGCCCCTAGCGCCTACTTCGTCGGCATCGGCTCAATAATAATATCCGGGCTGATCCTCAAAAAGACCGCCCTCTTCGCGGGCGAGAGCGCGCCCTTTGTCATGGAACTTCCCGACTACCACATGCCCTCCCTCTTCAACGTCATAAGCAGCATGTGGGAGCGCGGCTGGAGCTTCATCAAGAAGGCGGGAACGGTGATCCTCCTCTCAACGATATTCGTCTGGTTTACCTCCAGTTTCGGCTACGCCGACGGACACATCGTGATGGTCGAGGACCTTTCGGACGGCTTCCTTGCCTCTATCGGACGTTCAATCGCCTGGATATTCGCGCCCCTTGGCTGGGGTACCTGGCAGTCCGCCGTCGCCGCCTTCACGGGACTTGTCGCTAAAGAAAACGTCGTCGGCACCTTCGGCATCCTCTTTGGCTTCGCCGAGGTCTCCGAAGAGGGAGAAGAGATCTGGCGGCAGCTTGCGGCCCACTACACGCCGCTCGCGGCCTATTCCTTCATGGTCTTCAACCTTCTCTGCGCCCCCTGCTTCGCTGCGATGGGAGCAATCAAGCGCGAGATGAACAGCGCGAAATGGACCTGCATCGCGATCGGCTACCAGACCGGCTTCGCCTACGCGATGGCCTTCATCGTCTACCAGCTGGGTCTGGTCGCAGAGGGCAGGAGCGTCACCGTCTGGTCAATACTCGCCGCCGCGCTGCTGCTCTTCGGGATCTACCTGCTGGTGCGTCCCGCTAAGAAAAATTACTCTATAGATGGAAAAGTTCGTCCGGCCAGCGCAAACTGACCAATAAAAAATTAGGAGGGTGATTCTCAGATGATTGCCACAATTGTAATAAGCATACTCCTCTTCGCGGCTGTGGTCGCGATCCTGATGAAGATAAACAAAAACAGGCGCGAGGGCAAAAGTTCCTGCGGCTGCGGCGGAAGCTGCGGAAGCTGTGCCGGATCGCCCCTCTGCCATCCGCCAAAGAAAGAAGTCAAATAAGATAGACAAGGTTTCTCCCAAAACCCTTCTATAAAACCCACACCACACACAAAGCGATGCCCGCTGCCTTCGAAGAGATTCGGAGGCAGTTGGCGCGCTCCTCCCGCTAGGCGGGAGTCCACCTATCGTAAGCACCGGCAAAGATACCCCGCGACCATACGCAGGAGGTATCCAGGCCTATCGGACAGACATACCAGCGCCGCGGAGACGCGGCCTCCAACGCTGGGCCTTTTTCCTTTATACCGGCCGCATACGGACGGACAGTCTCGCCCTCTGCCTTCAACAAGGCACAAAAAAGCGCCCCGCTCTTAACCGGCAGCGGGGTGCTCTCTTTCTAATAACTTATACAGCTGCTAGAGGTTCGTCACATTTGCCTTCGCGAACCAGTTTTTACCCTCGACAAGGCGCGAAATCATCAGCGCGGAGCAGGTGTCGCCCGTAGCGTTGACCATCGTCGCCGCGGGGTCGACGAGGAAGCCGATCGTCGCGATGATCGGGAAGGCCTCGGGCGGAAAGCCGTAAAGGCTGACAATAAGCATCTCGCCAACCAGACCGCCGCCGGGGATGCCGGAGAGAACGACGCCGGAGAGCACCGCCACCGCCACCGCCGTCGCCATCGTACCGAGACTCGTGAAGGGCAGACCAAAGATGCCGAAGAGGAAGGCTATCTTGAGGATGCCGGAGAGGCAGGAGCCCTCCATATGGGCCGTCGCGCCTATCGGCAGCACGATCTCGCTGATATCGCGCGGAATGCCCATATCTGAGGCCGCCTCAAGGTTGACCGGCAGCGTCGCCGTACTGCTGCCTGAGCCAAGAGCCATGAGCGCCGGCGCGATTATCTTGCTCCAGAAAACCTTCACGCCGCGTCCCTCTGTGGCCCACCAGGCGTAGATGGTAAAGGCGATGAAGAAATATCCGAAGGTGGCGACATGATAGACGACCATCGCGCGGAAATAGGCTCCCAGCAGCTGCGGGCCGTAGTCGCCGACGAGCGTCGCGAAATATGCGCCGAGACCGATCGGGGCGTAATACATGAGATACTTGACCATCTGCAGCATCGCGTCGGCGACGACGGAGATGCCGCGTCCGATCGCGCGTCCCCGTTCGCCAAGCGACTGGAGACAGAAGCCGAAGAAGATCGTGAAGAGGATCAGCGGCAGCATCGCCCGGCGCGAAAGCAGATTCACAAAGTCGTCGGTCGTGAAGGCCTTGACTATCTGGTCCGGCGTGCTGAAGGCCTGTATCTCGCCCGCGGCCTCCATCTGGATATTGGCGCCCTGCGCCGGCGGGAAGAGCGTGACGGTAATGAGCATCAGGATAGCGGCGACGGCTCCCGTGACCAGGAATACGACGACCAGCGAGCGCATGACCTTTCCAAGACGCTCCATCGAAGACATCGAGGCGACGGCGCTGCAGATCGTCGTAAAGACCAGCGGCACGACCACCATAAACATCGCGTTGATAAAGAGGTCCCCAAGCGGTTTGAGCACCAGGGCGTCCTTGCCCATCACCGCGCCGATGACACAGCCGATCGCGATGGCGCAGAGAAGGATTATCGGGAAGCGGTACGCCTTCCACAGACTGTTTGATTCTGACATAAAAAAGCACTCCTTTCAATATATCGTACTGATAAAGCAATCTATCTGCATAGCCATACAAGCCTGACTTATACGGCTTTATACTCGCGAAAAAGCGCGGACTTATATCACAATTATACTATATCTTGTATTAAAGTAGTGATGTATTAGCCATTACATCACTCATCAGACTTCACACCAAATTATACCCCATATCCGGACAAAAACACCGGCGAATAAGGCGGATATCAGGGTAAACGTATCGGCAAAAGAGTCAGAAGAAATATAAATTGGGAGAGGGAAAAGATAAACGGCGATTTAGCTTCTGCCCTTGTAGCCTCCCTCTCCGAGGCGGCCAGGGAGCCGAAATCTTTGGTAAATCGTAATTTATCTCTTTTCCCATCCGAAGGAAATCGGCGTTTAGAAGTGCGAGTTGCTAAATGAAATGGGGGCTCCGATACCGGAACCGTATCTTCATACGGTGAGGATTCGGAGACCCCATTTTATGACGCAAATCGTGCTTATAAACGCCTATTTATCATTTGCCCTATCGAAGATAAACCTGCGCAGCATCACGGAGGCGGCGATAAAAGTCAACGCCTCCGCGGCCACAAACGAGAACCAGAGTCCGCGCATCCCGAAGAGCCAGGAAAAGAGGGCCGCCAGCGGCAGAACCAGCAGAAAGGCGCGCAGCGAGGAGATGAGAAAGCCGCGCTTCGGCATCTCCGCGGCGCTGCAAAAGGCGGCGGCCACGACATTAAGGCCGCCGAAAAAGAAACCAGCGAAATAGATGCGCAGCCCCTCCTCCGCATAGGCCGCGAGCAGCGCGTCGCCCGCGGAATTAAAAAGTCCGGCGACCTGCCGCGCCCAGACGAATACCGTGCCGTAGGCCAGCGAGGCGACGGCCAGCGAAAACGCCGCCCCGTATAACAGAAGAAGGCGGCAGCTATGCCCGTCGTCCGCGCCGCGGCTGCGGCTCACGAGCGGCTGCATCCCCTGTGCGATGCCGACAAAGACGGCAAGTTCCACTAGCGCGAGATTCGCCACGATGCCATAGGCGGCGACGCCGGTGTTGCCGGCCATCGCGAGGATCATCAGATTAAAGGCCGCGAGCGCGGCGGCGGAAGATAGCTCCGTCACCATCGAAGAGAGCCCCAAAGGGATCATCTTCGCGACCGCTCCGGCGCGCAGCCGCCGCAGGGAGGGTCGGAAGGAGCTCCGCCGCAGGACAAAATGCAGCGAGAGCAGCGCGAGGCTGATCATCGGAGCGATCGCAGTGGCAAGGGCCGCGCCGAAGAGCCCCCAGCCGAAGGGAAAGATAAACAGATAATCGAGCGCGATATTGGAAAGACTGCCGGTCACCATCGCCGCCATCGCGAGGCGCGGGCTGCCGTCGTTGCGGACAAAGGCAAGAAAGATATTATTCATAATAAAAAAGAGCGAAAACGAGAGAATCGTCCGCAGATAACTCCTCGTCATCGCAAAAATCACCTCATCCGCGCCGAGCAGCCGCGCGATGCCGCCGCTGAAAAAGAGTCCCGCGCCCGTGAAGATCACCACGAAAAAGAGGCCGAGCGCCGCCGTGGAGGAGAAAATCTCCGTGCGCCGCTCCCTTCCCGCGGCAAACGAGAGCGAAAAGAGCGTCGCTCCGCCGATACCGGCCATCAGCCCGGCGGCGTTCATGAGACTGTAAACGACGATCGCGAGATTCAGCGCGGCGAGTCCCTCCGCGCCGAAGGCGGCGGACACAAACCAGGTGTCGGCGAGAATATAACAGGATATGCCGACCATCCCCATCACGCTCTGCGAGACATATTTGACAAAGGTCGGAAAAAGCCTCTTCCCCATAAATAAACGTCCCCTTAAAAAACAAAAATCCGCGCAAAGACTCATCCCTTCTAAGGCCTAACGGCATGAGTCCCGCGCGTCTAAAAACACGCCACCCGGCGGCGGCATGATACGCATATTCTTTTTACCGCTGTTATTTTAACATAAAAACAAAAAGAACATTATTAATTTTCCCAATATAAATATATTTACATATTGACATGTATCTATATAAATATTATTATTCTATCTGTTAGATTCTACGAAAGATTGGAGGAATAAAAATGGAGAAAGCCAACGACAGGGACGCACTTGGTTTTTTCGGACGTTATCTTACAATATGGGTCGCGGCGTGTATGGTTTCGGGAATAATGATCGGGGAATACTTACCCGGCATCCCAGCGGTAATGGCTCGATTTGAATACGCTCAGGTTTCGGTCCCCGTCGCCGTTTTAATATGGCTGATGATTTATCCGATGATGTTGAAGGTGGATTTCTCAAGTATCGTCAACGCGGTTAAGATGCCAAAGGGACTGATCGTAACCTGTGTTACCAACTGGCTTATAAAACCGTTCTCTATGTACCTGATGGCGTATTTTTTCCTTATTATGCTGTACAAAGACCTTATCCCAGGACCGCTTGCGCACCAATATCTCGCTGGGGCGGTCTTACTTGGCGCAGCACCCTGTACCGCCATGGTTTTCGTGTGGAGCCACCTTACGAAGGGAGACCCCGCCTATACTCTCGTACAGGTAGCGGTAAATGATCTCATAATTCTGGTAGCCTTCGCGCCAATAACGGCATTTCTGCTTGGTATATCTGGCATAACAATACCATGGATAACACTATTGCTATCTGTTATCTTTTTCGTGGTTATTCCTCTGACATCAGCATGGATGACAAGGATCATCTATATCAGGCGGCATGGTAAAGAGGCGTTTGAACGTTTTTCCGGCAAATTTGACAACGTTACGACAATTGGGCTTCTGCTCACACTGGTAATATTATTTTCTTTTCAGGGCAAAGTAATCATCGAGAATCCCATGGGGATCGCACTAATCGCCGTCCCTCTCATACTGCAAACCGTCTTTATTTTCCTTATCGGGTATTTCTGGGCATACCTTTGGAATTTGCCGCACAACATCGCGGCCCCTGCCGGTCTCATCGGGGCAAGTAATTTTTTTGAACTTGCCGTCGCTGTCGCCATATCACTTTTTGGGCTTAAGTCCGGCGCCGCCCTCGCAACAGTCGTCGGGGTCCTCATAGAGGTCCCGGTAATGCTCATGCTTGTGCGCTTCTGTAATAATACAAGAGGCAAGTTTGTTTTCAATGTAAAACCACGTCCACGTCACTGTTAGCCGCGTAATGCGAAGAGACGTTAGACAACTCCACAACTTACCCAATGTTACAGAAATTGTTGTGGTACCGTCGTTTATGACATCTATTTTTTGTATCTATTGCTATAACGGGAATATAAACAGGGAGGAATAGAATGATGGATGAAGATAGAAAAAAGACCGATAACAGGATAAAAACACCGCAGGAATTTTATCTTCGGAAAAAAGAGACATCTCCTGAAAAATACCCGGCGGATTTTTATCGCCCTAATAAAGGAGAGAAATTTGTATCGGTTATCTCACAAGGATTTTACCGCGTAAAAAGAAGTGAGGAAGATGAGGCTTAACCGCCTCATCTTCCTATCCCCCATGGCAAGGATTCTTTTTTCCCCTGCGTGTACAGGAAAATGTTACATTTGATATTCTTTGATATATTGGGACGTATAGTGCCGCTATCTCGGAGATAGAACTTCTAAGTTCCGCGCTATCTGTGATATTTAACTCTTTGAATATCTCATCCACGTTGCGGCATCCCGCGATCACCGCTTCTAAAACGTCCTTTTTGGTAATTTCCGAACCCGCAGCCGCCTCTGTCTCAAGCGGAGCGCGCAGCCAATCTATATCCGGCATCTCGCCTGGGTGTTCCATTATATATTTATAAATGATTCCCATTCTAGGATCGCCCGCCCAGATTATTATCTCCTCCATCGGCGGCCAGTGTGTGAGAATAAATTTCCGCACCTCATACACGGTTATAAACGCGCGCCTTTCCGGAGCCAGCGGCGAAGCAAAGCCATCTATATCTGGTATACAAAGAATGGATACTCCCCTCTCAAGTGAATAATATAGGATGCTTCGCAGCACTTCCGAGAGTTTTTTTCCTGTCAAAAGTCCACCCCTATCTACAGCTACGGCGTGCATCAAACGCTCCGCAGCAAGTCCCTCAGCATATGAAAGAACCGTTCTGCCGATTTCGCCCTCTCCATAATAGAGAGCCTGCAATTCACTTTCCGGTCCCCAATAACGCCGCAGATAAGAGCTGACTCCATCGCGCATCAGGCTATCTGACGCAGTTGGATTCACCAACAGGTCGCAGGATATTTCTTCGAGCGGCTCAAGAGATAGCGACAGCTTCATTTCCGTGACGCTGACAGAACAAAAACGCATTATTTCATCCCCTTTCGCATCATGAATTTATTAATTTATATATTTACATGTATCTATATATAGTCTATACTCTCTGCAGCTGTTAGTCAACAGCAGAACTTTAACGGTATGAGAGGATGTCGTTTGATGGCTATAATCGAGAGTTTTTTCTTTTTTTTACAAAATCAGGTACTTGCTATGAAGTGGCTCAATACACTCGCGGGGAAATTTCTGGTTGCGGTAGGGGTCGATATTTCCTCACGGCTTGGAGGTTCCCTGCAGTTTTTTATCTTTGATGCTGTCAAAATATCAATCCTGCTTTCAGCACTTATTTTCTTTATCTCATATATTCAAAGCTATTTTCCTCCTGAGCGCACAAAACGTATATTGGGGCATTTCAACGGTGTTACGGCAAACACGCTTTCAGCCCTGCTTGGCACGGTAACGCCATTCTGTTCCCGTTCCTCAATACCGTTGTTCATTGGCTTCACAAGCGCCGGGCTGCCCGTTGGAGTCACATTCTCTTTCCTTACGACCACATCTGTAAGGTAGTGGGGAGGGGAACGCTTAAAGCTTTCCCTCCCTTTTTATGACAACTTACTTTCGCTGCCGAGGCGTTAGACATTACCCGCCCTATCTTCATCCGGAGAACGGCATAACCGACGCCGTCGAAGTCTCCCCTCTTTTCACCTTTGCAGAAGCGGCAAAAGGCGGTAGACTAAACGACGGCAAATGAGGAATGCCCTGATGACGCAAGAACTTCTTTCAAAACTGAGCGGAGGCCTCTCCCCGAAGCAGCCGGCTCATTTCGTCCTGCTCGCTACCTCCCTGATTATCGGCGCGACGCTGATCGGGCTGCTCTTCCGCGCCCTCGGATTCCCCGAGACGAACATCGTCATCACCTACATTCTCGCGGTGCTGCTCGCGGCGCGCTTCACGCCCGGCTACCGCTGGGGCATCGCCGCCGCCTTCGTCTCGACCTTCACATACAACTTTTTCTTTACCATCCCCCTATACTCCTTCGCCGTCAGCGACAGCTCCCACATCATCACCTTCGCTATCATGACGATCACCGCCTCGATAACCAGCGCCCTCACCTCCAAGGCGAAGGCCTCCGAAGAGGAGGCGCGGCGGCGTGAGGCCGAGGTGCTTATGCTCTACAGCTTCACCAACAGGCTCAGCAACGCCTTCACCCCACACGAGATCGCGGGCGTCGCCGTCAACACCATACACAGCTTCTGGGGCTGGCAGGCAGCCTGCCTCTGCTTCAACGGAGAGGGACGGCCCGAGGAATCCTATATCCAGCAGATCGGCGAAGACACACCGATCTGGCGCAGGACTGAAGAGCCGCAGCGGGTGATGAATGAAATGCTGCAGCTGCGCAGCGCCTACCTCGCGGGAGACGAATTCTTCGACTGGCCCGTCTACAGCACGAAAAAGCTGCTTGCCATCGTCCGGATACCGGCTCCCGACGCGCGCACGATAACCGACGACCAGCGCCAGGCGCTGCACTCCGTCATCAAAGGCGTCGCGCTTGCGATGGACCGCTACGGCAGCGCGCGGGCGCGGCTCAAATCGGAGGAAGAGGCGGCGCAGGAGCGCTACCGAAGCAGCCTGCTGCGCGCCATCTCGCACGACCTGCGCACGCCGTTGGCGGGAATTATGGGCACCGCGGAGATCCTCATGGAAAGAGAGCGCAATGACCAGCAAAAGTCGGCCCTCGCCGCGGCGATCTACAGCGACGCGCAGTGGCTGCACGACATCGTGGAAAACGTCCTCAGCCTCACAAGGATACAGAGCGACGCCTCCGTTATAAAATACGAGCCCTCGGCGCTGGAAGAGATCGCCGAGGCCGCGCTGAACCATGTTAAACGCCGCCTCGAGGGACGCCGCCTCGAAGTACGGCTGCCGGACGAACTGCTGATGGTAATGGCGGACGGACGCCTCATCCAGCAGGTGCTCGTCAACCTCCTCGACAACGCGGCAAAACACACGCCGCCGGGAAAGAGGATATCTCTCTCGGCGGACCGCGTCGGCCGAGGCTATGTGCGCGTCACGGTAGAGGACGAGGGCGAAGGCGTTCCGCCCGAGGACCTGCCGCACATCTTTGAAATGTTCTATACTTCAAAAAAACGCTCCTCCGACGTGAAAAAGGGCATCGGCCTTGGGCTGCCCATCTGCGAGGCCATCATCAAGGCCCACGGCGGAACGGTATCGGCGGAAAACATCACCGGCGGCGGCGCGCGCTTCAACTTTATGCTGCCTCTGGCAAAGGACGGTCAAAATGACAAGACGCATTCTGATAATTGAGGACGACAACCAGATAAGAAACTTCAACTGCTTCGCCGTTGAAAACATGGGGCTCGACTATACCACCGCCGCCAACGGCGCGGAGGCGATGGCGAAGCTGCTCTCCGAGCGGGTGGACCTCATCCTGCTGGACCTCGGGCTGCCCGACATGGACGGCATGGAGATCATAAAAAAGGTGCGCGAATGGTCGGAGATGCCGATCATCGTAGTATCCGCGCGCGACCAGGACAAAGAAAAGGCGGCGGCGCTTGACGCGGGGGCCGACGACTACCTGACCAAACCCTTCTCCGCGACGGAGCTCTCGGCGCGTATCCGCGTCGCCCTCCGTCACCTGGAGCGCCACGGCGAATCCCCCCAGGAGACCGTCAAGAGCGTCGGCGGCCTCAGGATCGAACTTGACCGCCACCTCGTCTACCTTGACGGCGAAGAGCTCCACCTCACCCCGATGGAATACAACCTGCTCGCGCTCTTTTTCCGAAACATCGGCAAAGTACTCACCTCGGCCTACATCATCAGGCAGGTCTGGGGCGCCGGTTACGGCAGCGACACGCAGTCGCTGCGCGCGCTGATGGCGAGCCTGCGCCGCAAGATAGAAAAGAGCCCCGCGCAGCCGCGCTACCTGGTTACCGAAGTTGGCGTAGGTTATCGCCTAGTCGACGAGTAGGAAATCGGCGTTTATCAAAATCGGCGCGAATAAGCACCGTATGCGTCATAAGCCGGTCCCTAAGTGTCCTGCGGCAGACGCATCCGCATGCTGCGGCAATATGGATAATTTGAAAATGTCCCCGCCCTGCGGCGGGGACATTGCCTTGCAATCGCCGTATGAACAATACGGCTCCGGTACTTAGGGATCGGCTTATTTAGCCTACGGCACTTCTTCGCGCCGATTTTCCTGTTATCATGTAAAATTCACAAAACCTATTTACATTTTTTATAGAAAAGAGATAAATAGCGATTTGTATATTCTATGAGAGGCGATAAATAGCGATTTACCAAAGATTTTGGCGCCCTCTCCTGAACAGAGTCCCGCAAACCGGACAACGCTATAAAAGCTCCCAAGGGTATCAAA